>OGCI01001739.1_pt1 | contig 16893 bp, 12 predicted proteins | sample 1570021 | NCBI WGS metagenome assembly OGCI01 (sample SAMN06264664, study PRJEB24512) | hot springs metagenome | isolation source: Hot spring water | place: South Africa: Tshipise | collected 2015-06-21 | reverse complement strand
GCTGCAAAGAAGGCTACCGCGAAGAAGAGCGCAGCGAAGAAATCAGCCGCGAAGAAGCCTGCCGCGAAGAAGAGCGCAGCGAAGAAATCGGCCGCGAAGAAGAGCGCTGCAAAGAAGGCTACGGCGAAGAAGAGCGCGCGTTAGCGTGTCTTTTAAGTTAAGGATATCAATAAGAACCGCTGCTTTCTCAGGGTCGCTACCACTTGAGTGCGTGTTTTGAGAAATGCATGAGTCCACGCGCTAAACTTAGACATTGGAGTTATTCTTAAGATGACTGGCTCAGAGGAAAAGGATTTTTCGGTTAAGAACCCTAACAACATGCGCGATTCAGCCCGGAATGAGAAGCCGCGGATAGGCGTGTTCGTGTGCCATTGCGGCGTGAACATCGCGGGATTCCTTGATGTCGAGGAAGTGACCGAATACGCAAAAACACTCCCGAATGTTGTCTTCGCCATGAGAAATCTCTACACGTGCGCCGAGGACGGCATTTCCGCGATCAAAGAGGCGATAAAGGAACACAACCTGAACCGCGTTGTCGTTGCGTCCTGTACTCCAAGAACGCACGAGCCTCTCTTCAGGGCAGCCTGCGAGGAAGCCGGGTTAAACAAATATCTTTTCGAGTTCGCAAACATACGCGACCAGTGCTCATGGGTCCACATGAACGAGTGGGCAAAAGCGACCGAAAAGGCGAAAGACCTCGTTCGGATGAGCGTTATGAGGGCGTCAATGCTTGAACCGCTCGAGGAAACAACCATTTCGATATATCCAGCCACGCTTGTCATTGGTGCAGGCGTAAGTGGCATGACGTGCGCACTCTCAATCGCTTCTCAAGGGTTCGAGGTCTATCTTGTTGAAAGGGAAAATGAGGTCGGCGGTCTGTTGCGCTCCCTTCACAGCCTTGCACCGACGGTCGCGGATCCGGATAGGATAATATCAAGGTATCTCGAGCGCATTAAGTCTGAGGAGCGCATTCACCTGTTCACCGGGACGACGATCAAATCCATCGATGGTTACTTTGGCAACTTTGACGTGACTCTTTCCCTCTCTGACAGAGAGGAGCGGTTCAAGGTGGGAACGGTCGTCGTCGCAACCGGCGCCGATGAGATGAAACCCGATGGTCTATACGGTTACGGGAAGCTCAGCGGCGTGATCACGCAGGGACAGCTCGAAATTCTCCTAAAAGAAAACAGAACCGGCGAATTGAAGGATGTCGTGATGATTCAGTGCGCCGGAAGCCGTGGACAGCGCGTTTCTTACTGCAACAGGATCTGCTGCATGGTCGCCATAAAAAACGCCATTGCGGTGAAAGAACGTTTCCCCGAAGCGAGAGTGAGCGTGCTCCACAATGATATCGAGGTTTACGGAGTCATTCAGGAAAAGTGGTATAACAAGGCAAGGTCGCTCGGCGTTCGATTTAGAAAATTCTCGCCGGAGAAGCCACCGGCGGTCTCTGAAAGTGGTGACCGTCTTTCCGTTAACCTCTTCTCAGAATTGATGAACCGGGAAATTGAAATACCCGCCGATGTGGTTGTGCTTTCATCTCCGCTCGTTCAGACTCACAGCGGCATGGAACTTGCAAAGATGCTCAGAGTTCCCTTAGGGCAGGATAAGTTCTTCTTTGAAGCTCACGTCAAACTCAGGCCAGTTGATTTCGCGACAGACGGTATTTACGTCTGCGGCACCGCACAGGGACCCAAAAACGTCGCTGAGAGCATCGCTCAAGCGCACGCCGCTGCCTCACACGCTGTAAACCCGATGAGACAGGAAAAGGTGAACGCCGAGGCCATCAACTCATACGTGAACCAGGAAGCCTGCGTCGGGTGCGGCTACTGCGCCTGGGTGTGCCCGTTCGGCGCCGTAAGGATGGTTGTCAACGAAGAAGGAAACCTTGTGTCGGAAATTAACGAAGCGCTGTGTAAGGGATGCGGCGCCTGCGCGGCGGGTTGCCCGACTCTCACCATTACGACAAAGCACTTCACTGAAGAACAGACGCTCGCCCAGATAAGGGTGGCTTTCCCGCAACCCAGCAAACCCGGGGAGGATTTCGAGCCACAGATACTTGCCTTTACCTGCAACTGGTGCTCTTACGCCGGCGCTGACCTTGCCGGGGTGAGTCGCTTTCAGTATCCCCCGAATGTCAGAATAATCAGGCTCATGTGCTCTGCCCGTATTGATCCGCTTTATGTGCTCGAGGCTTTCAGAAGAAACGCCGATGGGGTTCTCATGTCCGGGTGTCATATAGGCGATTGCCACTACATAAACGCGAACCTCCAGACAGAACGCAGATATTTCGCCCTTAAGGAATACCTTGAGCAGATAGGCATTGAGCCGGAAAGGCTTCAGCTGGCGTGGATCTCCGCGGCGGAGGGCGAGAAGTGGGCTTCCGCGGTTAAAGACATCGTTGAAAAGGTTAAAAAACTCGGACCTATCGATAAAAGCAAATTGCGCTACAAGGAATCCGAGCGGCACCCAGTTTGACCCTCCGCTTTCCGCACCACATAGCATTGGGATCCGCGAGTCTGGAGCGAGCGACCAGGCGCAAAGCGCGTCCGCAAACACCTTATTCATCGGTCGGTGAGCGGATAGTCATATTCTTACCCGCGAAATTCGCATGCCGCCCGATTGCACCCATCACTGAAATCATCCGGAGTTTTGTGCCCCTATTTTTGATTCTTACAAACAACCACATCGCATCTCATCCCTTATAATAAGAACATGGAGGTTCCCCGTCCGGGTTTTATTGATCAGACAAAGCCGTTTATAGCTCACGGGGCCCGGGCTTACCCGGGCACATTGTTTAGAGGGTGATTGACAATGTCTCTCGTTGTGCAGAAGTACGGTGGTTCTTCTGTTGCTGACGCAGAAAAGATAAAGAAAGTGGCAAAGCGGGTTGTTGAGGCAAAAAAGCGGATCGACCACATAGTGGTGGTCGTAAGCGCGCTGGGTGACACAACAGACGAGCTGCTTTCTCTCGCGAGGCAAGTTTCATCTTCTCCCCCCGAAAGGGAGATGGACATGCTTCTTTCAACGGGAGAACAGGTATCCATGGCGCTCCTTGCCATGGCGCTCAACGAGCTCGGTCAGGAAGCCATAAGCATGACTGGCCAGCAGGTTGAGATTCTCACAGACGCGGGGCATACGAGGGCGCGGATTAGGCATATAGGCGCGGAAAGAGTCATACGCGAACTGAGACGTGGCAGGGTCGTGGTGGTGGCGGGTTTCCAGGGCGTCACCACAGACGGTGAAATAACCACCCTCGGGCGCGGAGGTTCCGACACCACAGCGGTCGCTCTTGCCGCGGCGCTTCACGCAGACTACTGCGAGATTTATACTGATGTGGACGGGGTCTTCACCGCCGACCCGAGGCTTGTTTCAAACGCTCGGAAGCTCGACCGCGTCTCGTACATGGAAATGCTCGAGATGGCGGCAACAGGGGCTAAGGTTCTGCAGGCAAGGTCTGTGGAATACGCAAGGAAATATGGGGTGAGGCTCTACGTAAGATCGAGTTTCCACGAAGGGGAGGGAACTTGGGTAGTAAGTGAGGATGAAATCATGGAAAAACCAATAGTAAGCGCTGTGACTCACGATTTCAGCGAGGCAAAGATCACGGTAAAAGGGCTGCCTGACAAGCCGGGCGTGGCTGCCCAGCTTTTTGGCACTTTAGCTGAAGCCAACATAAACGTTGACATGATAATACAGAACGTAAGCGAAAACGCGCTGGCTGACATATCCTTCACCGTGGGGCAGGAAGACCTAGCAAAAGCCAAGGAAGTGACGCTTAAGATCGCCAATCAGCTCGGCGCCGAGGATTGCCGCTTCGACGAAAACATAGCGAAAGTGAGCCTCATTGGAGCAGGTATGAGAAGTCACCCGGGCGTTGCCGCAAGTATGTTTAATGCGCTTGCGGACAAAGGCATAAACATAGAGATGATAAGCACATCACCGATCAAGATATCCTGCGTGGTCAGAAAGGAGGAAGGCGAAAAAGCCGTCAAAGCGCTTCACGAGCACTTTGGGCTTTCTTCCGAAGCGAATGGGTGAAAAACACGTTGCGGTAGTGGGCGCCACTGGCATGGTTGGTCGCGAAATGGTGAAGGTTCTCGAGCAGAGAGATTTTCCGGTTTCTCGGATAACTCTCCTTGCCTCTGAAAGATCCAAAGGTCTTCAAATCAAGTTCCGTGGCGACCTCATTCCGGTTGAGGTTCTAAACACTAACTCATTTAAGGGAGTTGACATTTGCCTCTTTTCGGCAGGCGCTGGCATTTCCCGAGAATACGCGCCGATCGCCGTGGAAGAGGGAGCGGTTGTAATAGATAATTCAAGCGCTTTCAGGATGGAGCCGGAGGTTCCGCTCGTGGTGCCTGAGGTCAATGGCCAGGAAGCCTTCAAGAACAAAGGAATAATCGCAAACCCAAACTGCTCCACCATACAGATGGTTGTGGTTATTGCGCCGCTTCACAGGAAAGCCGTTATCGAGAGGATAGTCGTTACCACTTTCCAGTCAGTTTCCGGCACTGGAAAGAAGGCTGTGGACGAACTCGAGCGCCAGGTCAAGCAAATACAATCGGGCGAGCATGCGACCTGCGAAGTATATCCACATCAGATAGCCTTCAACGTTCTTCCTCACATAGACGTCTTTCTTAAAAACGGCTACACAAAGGAAGAAATCAAGATGGTAAATGAGACGAAAAAGATACTGGGCGAGCCTGATCTGAGAATCACCGCAACTACCGTCAGAGTTCCCGTGTTTGTGGGTCACAGCGAATCGGTAAACGTCCAATTCTCAAAGAGCATAACCCCGGAGGAAGCAAGAGAAATACTGGTTGAGGCACCTGGCGTAGAGGTTATTGATGACCCGGAGAGAAATCTCTATCCGCTTCCAATTCACTGCGCGGGAAAAGACCCCTGTTTCGTGGGGAGAATCCGCGAAGACCCCTCCGCGCCAAACTCCCTGAATCTCTGGATTGTCGCGGATAACTTGAGAAAAGGGGCTGCGCTGAACGCTGTCCAGATTGCGGAAATTTTATGCGAGAATAAAGCGATTTGAGCATGGACCCTACATTTGGAAACCATATCCTCCACGACCCGTGCCAAGCGCAAGCGCAGCGATTATTTTGGTATTCAGCCAAATCCGGCTCGAGCTGGGACAAGGAGATTGTGCGTGTTTGATTCTTGCGGCGATCTAAGCGACGAATCATTTGGTGAAGAGTTTAGATGCTCAAAGCATCCGTTCCTTCCGGCAGTAGCAAGGTGCGTTGGATGTGGACGTCTGGTATGCGCTCAGTGCCGAAACATATGGGGCGGCCGCAATTTTTGCGATGAATGCCTGCAAACAGTTTCAATTCCGACCTATCCGTCTCCGCCTCTTCCCGGCGGTTACACTCAGATAAAGCCCTCGAAAGACATCCCTTTCCCTGAGGCGAAATGGGGGTACAGAGAGGCTCTGATAATCTTCGTAACATCCGCCGCCGTCGCCTTCGTTCTTAGCCTTCTTATAAGATTTGCGCTGCCGTCAAACCTTTCCTCTCTCGACGAAAAGATTGTTTTCCTATTCTTCTCGAGCCTGTCCCTATACGCGTTTCTTCTTTTGGGAACTTTCATCTCCGTAAAACGGGTCCATCCCATGCCGTTCATCGCTCTGGGCATAAGCCGCCAGAAAAACATGAAGGAGCTCTTTTTTGGAATAGCCATGGGACTCCCTCTCTTCATCGCGGCGGTAGTTACCGCGTCTATCACCCAATACTTCATAAAACCAACAAAAACGGACGTCTTAACGGAATCAGTAACAAGGATTTCAACTGGCTCGATTTCCGGTTGGGCTATCTTTTTGCTCGTCATTACCCTCGTTGTCCTTGCGCCTATATGCGAAGAAATATTTTTCCGGGGATATCTTTATCCAATCATTCGAAACAAAATGCCTGCGGGTTCAGCAATGCTCATTAATGGAGCGATCTTCGCCGCGGCGCATTTCGAGCTTGTAGGCTTCCTGCCGCGGATGCTTTTAGGCCTAGGGCTCGCTTACATGTATGATAAAAAGCGTTCCCTGGTAAGCCCCGTGATAGGGCACGCTCTCTACAACGGCCTTCTCCTGCTTCTATTGGGCTTTCTAAACTTATGAGAACCGCTGTCCTCCCCGGGTCAGAGTGATGCGGATTTTTAAAGAATTAAGTATTAAGTCCTCGCATGCTGCACATAGCGCCGCCTGGGCATTTAAACATCCACGAGATACTAACGCGACGCGAAAACCCAAAATTTGCGGCGCGGGTTAAAAACGTGATGCCTTCTGAACAAAGGGCTTCACATTGTGGTATTATTTCTTATCCATGAGCGAGAGTTTTCATGGCAAGCGGGTAAGACTGCTGAGGATATTCATCCCTTACGCCGGGGGGCAATATGGCTTTTGATGAATACTTCCGGGACGCCTTCAAGGCTTTCTTGATTATCGTAATCATCTTCTTCGTCTCCGCTGGCTGCGAGGTCGGGGCTGTCAAGGTCGAGACCAGCCGCGTCGGACCAAGGTCGATTGAGCAGAGAATCATGGTCGCGGGTAGCCTCGAGGCCACAAACCCCACCCAGGTCATGCCCGAGGTCTCAGGCTCTATCTCGGAAATCTACGTATCAGAGGGTCAGGAAGTGGTTGCCGGTCAGTCCCTCGTACAGCTTGACACCTCCAGCCTTGAGCAAGCACTTCTTTCTGCCAAGGCGAGCCTCGAATCGATAAGGTCCCTTTCGCAAATGATGTCCGGATTCTCTTCCGCGGCCGCGGGGCTAAGCCGGTATTTTGATTCAATCCTTACGAGGCTTGACTCCTCCATGGAGGAGATATACACGTTTAAGAAAACTCTTATACAGTTACTACCGGAAGACCAGCGCCTTGAAGCTCTTCAGACAATTGAAAAATCTTACCAGAGGTATTTGAACTTAAGAAAAGAAAGCCCACCGGCAATATCTTTGGGTGGGGGATACGCCTCCGGGGCACAGCAGGCAGCCGCAAGGAAATCCATAGAAAACGCAGAAAAAAATCTCATGGCGGCGACGATTAAGGCTCCTGTTTCGGGCACTATCGTTACTCCCACTACCGGCGGCGCCTCCATTGAAAGCATGCTGAGCACGATGATGAGCAGCCTCGGGAGTCTCATCCCCTCTGGGCTTAATCTTTCTGCGCTTACCGGTATCTCGGGGACGCTCGGAACGCTCGGCTTCCCTTCAACGGGAGCTCTCGTTCCCGGCTCGTACGTGATTCCCGGCTCTCCGATATTCACAATCGTCGATCTGAAAAGAATGACTCTTGTGACAAAGGTTACCGAATCAGACATCGCAAAAATCAGGGTCGGAATGGAAGCCACCGTGAGGCTTGAGGCTTACCCTGACAGGTCCTTCAGGGCAAAAGTCACAAAGATAGCAAATACCTCAACCGTAAATGAGGCGGGCGCCGTGGCTTTCGAAGTAAGGCTCGAAATTGAGCCCACCGACACCAATCTCAAAATAGGGATGACCGGCACTGGCGATGTTGTCGTAGCGAAGAAGAAAGCCACGATAGTCGTTCCGGTCGAGGCATTGATTGAGAAAGAAAAAAAGAAATACGTGTTCAAAGTCGTTGATGGAAAAGCTAAACTCACAGAGGTGTCGACGGGGGTCACAACTGAGTCGGACGTGGAAATCACCGAAGGTTTGCGCCCCGGGGACAGGGTCGTCGTCAAAGGAGTGGAAAAAATTCGCGACGGGCAGCCTCTCAAGTTTTGAGTGTCTTCAACAAAGGACCCACATAATAATTGCCTAAGAAATCTATTTCTTGTTCCTGTTCCCATCGCTAATCAATATTTGGCGCGTGCTCGCGCTAACTTATAATGTTTCATGGGTTTTCCGAATTCAGATATTGATCAATCTGTGATTCACGGAAGAATGGCATTGAACGGCACGAAAAACGAAGCGCTGATAATAGCAGAGAATCTCGTCAAGCTCTACCGGATGGGCGAGCACACAATCGAAGCCCTCAGGGGGGTTTCGCTAACAGTCGCCGCTGGTGAGTTCATATCAATAATGGGTCCTTCCGGCTCGGGCAAATCAACCCTGATGCACATCCTCGGCTGCCTTGACCACCCCACTTCAGGAAGACTAATGATTGATGGGGAAGACATCAGCAAGGCGAGCGATAACAGGCTTGCCGAAATTCGAAACCGCAAGATCGGCTTTGTCTTCCAGCAGTTCAATCTTTTATCGAGAACTACCGCTCTGGGAAACGTGGAACTCCCACTTCTGTACTCAGGAACAGGTCCCGTCGATCGCCGTCACAGAGCGAAGGAAGCGCTCGAGCGCGTATGGCTCGGGCACAGGCTCTCTCATTTCCCCAATCAACTATCAGGAGGGGAACAGCAGCGCGTCGCCATCGCGAGAGCTCTGGTGAACAACCCGTCAATCATAATGGCGGATGAGCCAACGGGGAACCTCGACACAAAGGCGGGAGCGGAAATTCTCAAGATACTCGACAATCTAAACGAGCACGGCATCACCCTCATAATGGTCACTCATGAAAGGGATGTGGCCGAGCACGCGCATAGAATCGTCCATCTTAGAGACGGGCAGATAGTTGACAGTGAGACAATACGGGAAAGAAAACAGGCAGACAGGGAAACCGCGGGTCTGGGAAGACATATCGACATCCCATGATGGGGTTTGCCTTTCTTCTTTCTTATATGTGTGTCTTTACCGTATAAACGTTATACTGAAAATGAGAAACTTGAATAAATCGTAACGAGCCGAACACGGCGGTATCAGGGGTGGCATGAATTGAAACTGCTTGAAAGCTTCCTGTCCGCGTTAAACGCGCTAAGAGCGAACAAGATGAGGTCTGGGCTGACCATGCTCGGGGTGATCATTGGTGTCGGCTTCGTGATACTCCTTGTCTCGCTCGGTTCCGGAGCACGCGCCGAGATAACTCAAGGGATCCAGGGACTGGGCTCAAACCTCATTATCGTAATGCCCTTCAAAGTCGAACTCGACATAAACGCAAATCCTATGCAGCAAAGCAGTCCTGTCCTGGGGCTTAACAAGTTCTCGTTAAGAATTGTGGAAGAACTCGGGCGCGATTTAGGCGATGAGCGCTCGGTGGGACTCGCCATGCGCAAGTCAGCATACATTTCCTACAAGACCAATAGCTACTTCACCATCATAACCGGCACCGGGTCGAATGAGTTTTACATAAGGGAATTGAAAACAGAAACGGGAAGGTATTTCAACGAGGTTGAAAGCGACGCTGCGCACTCTGTCATCGTCCTCGGGAAAACGGTTGCCCGAGCGCTCTTCGGAGACGAAAACCCGCTCAACAAAGAGGTCTTCATAAAGGGAAGGGCATTCAAGGTAATCGGGCTTCAGGAAGAAAAGGGCAAAACCTTTCTCATTGATCAGGACGCTGTCGCTTTCGTGCCCTACACGGTTATGATGAGAATCTTCGGTGTGTCCAAACCGGACCTCATATTGATCAAAGCGCCGACACCCGAATCCGTCAGTGAGTATATTCAGCTTGTCAACAAAACGCTATCCCGCTTCCTCCAAAAAGAGGACTATACGATAATCACCCAAAAGGACGCCCTTAGTTTTGCCCAGGACATAACGAGGATTCTCACCTACCTTCTTGGAGGAATTGCGGGCGTTTCCCTTCTCGTAGGTGGCATAGGAATTATGAACATCATGCTCGTTTCAGTGACCGAAAGAACTCGCGAGATCGGCATAAGAAAAGCGGTAGGCGCAAAAACACGTGACATATTGTTGCAGTTTCTTGTCGAGGCCGTTACGTTGAGCGTGATCGGCGGGATAATCGGGATAGGCGTGGCGATTCTGGGCTCTGCGCTCTACGAGTGGATACTTAAACTCAGGACAGAGGTAACGCCTTGGATTATAGTTCTCGCCTTTTTCTTCTCGATGATTGTCGGGATATTCTTCGGGGTTTACCCCGCAAGGAAAGCCTCTAAGCTCGATCCAATAGAATCCCTTCGCTACGAGTGATGGCTCAACGACTCAGGTGATTTCCGTCCTGCCAAGTAACGCTCTCCCGAGCGTGACCTCATCAGCGTACTCAAGATCTCCCCCCACGGGCAGACCGCTTGCAAGCCTCGTTACCTTTATGCCGAGGGGGCGGATTATTCTTGAAAGATATATTGCGGTGGCTTCGCCCTCGGCATTGGGATTTGTCGCCACGATAACTTCCCTTACGGGCGCCTTTTTAAGCCTCGCAACTAGTTCCGCAATTCTCAGCTCTTCCGGGCCAATCCCATCGATAGGGGATATAGCGCCGCCGAGAACGTGGTAAAGACCCTTGTATGAGCCGCTTCTTTCGATCGCAACAAGGTCTTTCGGCTCTTCCACAACGCAGATAATCCCCTTGTCCCTGCGCTCATCGGAGCATATTGTGCAAATCTCCTCGGTGGAGATGTTGAAGCAATTCGAGCAATTCCTTACCTTTTCTTTCACCTCAACAATCGAGCGGGCAAGCTCCTCGGCTTCCTTTCTTGGAATGGACAGAATGTAGAAAGCGAGCCTCTGCGCCGACTTCGGTCCCACTCCCGGCAGACGGCAAAGCTTTTCTATGAGGTTTTCGACGGGAGGCGCAAATCCCCGCAAGACATCCCTCCGAACAAAAACTCATTCCGGCTAAAGCCCGGGGAACTGGAGACCCCCGGTTATCTCCTCCATCATCTCTGCCTCGAGCTTCGCGGATTCCTCAAGCGCCCCATTAACTGCGGCAAGAATAAGGTCCTCTAACATCTCAACGTCATTTGGGTCAATCACTTCAGGGTCGATTTTTATCGCCTTTATGTTTCTTCTGCCATCAGCGGTGACTTTAACAACCCCTCCTCCCGCCGTGTATTCGACGGTCTGCTGCTCGAGGGCTTGTTGAACCTCCTCCATCCGACGCTGGACTTGCTCAATCTGCTTTGCCATGTCCCGAGCTGCCGGGATGCCCTTTTGTACCTTGTGACCCTTCGGATAATATCTACCCTTAGACAACTTGTTGACCTCCGTGCCTCGAAAAATACTGCCGCATCATCCCAGGAAATCCGCAGCTTGCGACTCTAAATACTTTAAACTAACTATTTTAGGATTTCCCCTCCAAACTCATCCTGGAGCATTTTTGCAATCTCCCCCGGCTTTCTGGAGCCCTTCTTCCCGGGAGAGCGGGTCCCCGTTTCGGGGTCTGCAACACGCTCACCTTTGGGATCGGATTCCCCTAAACTAACTGCCTTATCAGGCTGAGCCGTCTCCTGTTTCAGGGCAGCAGACGCTCTCTTGCCTGTTTGACCACCGCCAGGTTCAGCCTCGGGCGAATCCTTTTTCTTCTCCACCTGCTCTTTGTGCCTGGCTGTCGCGCCGGAAGAGGGGGGCTCGTTTCTGTGTCCAGCTTTCGATTTTGAGCTTCCCTGCGCAAAATCGGCTCCAATATCATCTCCCTGCACGCGTATCTCGACAGGACCGCCCTCGACCTCGGACCAGATCTCGGCGATACTTTCGATCTCGCCGGATTCCCGCAAGACGCTCGCAGAAAAAGAGGCTCCGCCCGTGAACCCAAGGACCACGAGACCGGGTTCTGCGGAGACAACTTTTGCTTTCATCAAAATCGCGTACGTTTTAATCTTGCCCTGCCTCTTAAGCTCCGCAAGGACTGCCGAGAGGGCTCGCCTTGCGCGCTCTCTGTCCGCTTTAGACCCTCCCAATTGAGTATGCCCGGGTCCCGCGCTTTCCACCTCTTTTTGACGCTTCCCCGCAATTTCCTTCTCTTGAGCTTGGTCTCCGCCGCCCTCAATCCTCAACTTTTTTGGCTCGTGCCCTGCTTCTTTCACCACGGGTTTGGTTGAGGGCTTGTCCCCCCCGACTCCAGCCGAAGTGACGCCAACATGCTCCTCGCTTTTCTCGCCTCCAGGACCGGACTGAACGCTCCCTTTCGTTTCCGCCTGCGAAGGTGCGCCCGCTAATCTCTTCTCGAGCCTTTCTATCCTGAAAAGCAGCCCTTCGAGGGAAACATCAACATCAATCTTTGTCATTTCAACAATCCCACATTCCAGAATAATCCTCTGGTTTTCGCTCCAGCGCATCTCCCGGTGCAACTGCGCGAGTTTATCAAGGAGCTTGTTGACCTCATACCGGGGAATTCTCTCCGCCTGCTCGCAGATCAGAGCGTAGTGCTCATCCGTCACGCGAACGATTTCCCTCGGGTTTGCGGCGTTCTGAACGAGGAATACATCCCTCAAGTGTTTTATGAGCGATTCGACGAGCCTTCTCGGTTCCCTTCCCCCCTCGATAAGCTTATCGAGCAGCCTCAGACAACCGGGGGTATCCCTTTCCGCGATAAGGTCCGTCATCTCAACAAGAAGGCTTGTCTCGATCTCCCCGAGCATAGAAGCCACAAGTTCGAGGGTGATACGATCGAACGGCATGCTGGATATCTGATCAAGGGAACCGATCGCGTCGCGCACCGACCCGGCCGAGTGCTCCGCTATGAGAACGAGTGCATCCTCATCAACATTGAGACCCTCTGCCTGTGCTATTTTCTTGAGAAGGTCCACAATCGAGGCAACGCCCACGAGCTTGAACTCAAACCTCTGGCATCTCGACATTATGGTAGCGAGGAGTTTCTGGGGCTCGGTCGTAGCAAGAATGAACACTATGTGCTCTGGAGGCTCCTCGAGCGTCTTCAGAAGCGCGCTCGAAGCCTCAGGTGTCAGTTGATGGACTTCGTCTATAATGTAAACCTTTTTTCTCAGAGCCGTGGGCGCGTAAGGGACCTTCTCGAGAAGGTCCCTTATCTCGTCAATTCTTCTGTTGCTCGCCGCGTCTATTTCGATTACGTCAAGCGCCGTGCCCTCGGTGATCGATGTGCAAGCAGCGCAGACATTGCACGGGTCGGCACCCGGTCCCTTTTCGCAGTTGATCGCCTTGGCAAGAATCCTCGCGGTGCTCGTCTTCCCTGTTCCTCTCGGACCGGTAAACAGATAGGCGTGAGAAATCTTCCCACTTCTTAGCGCATTGGCAATCGTCTCCGTCACGTGGGGTTGCCCGACCACTTCAGCGAAGAGCTGGGGGCGCCACTTGTTGTAAAGCGTCACGCGTTCCACAAAAACTCCCTAAGGGACAATCAAATTACAGAAACATAAAGTGACTGTGCACCCACCGTCGATCCGCGGACTCGGCTTTCACAACGGTAGCCAGCTCCAGCCAGGTTGTTCCACGGCACACGGAAGAGTTTGCTTACCGCTGCTTCCTTCCGGACCTGACGGGGTTCACAAATTTCCGTTGCGTGGGACCCAGCCTTCAACACCGCTTGCCGGCGTGAAGAACCCGAACCCGCAAAACCTCGGGTGGGAATTCAGCCCCGCTATAGCGGATTGCGGGTACAGGGCACCGCTAGCTCCCCGCCTAGCACAGTCAATCATAGTATATGAGCATACGTTACCTTTAGTCAAAATCTCGCAATTTTGCCAAAGTGAGCCCAGATAACCGGATATTCTAAAGTCACGCTTGGCAAGTGTTGGGAAGGCCCCCCCGGGCAAGAGCCCGCCCTAAACTGCGGCCGCACAAAGACGCGCATTCCTCACCCGCCGGGGGCTTTCAAGATAATGGGCCAACAAATTTTAGCCTCTGTCACCCATCCCTCACCCTCCCAGCGCTTTCATCGACAACACGGTAATGCTTAAAGAGACATGTGGTCGCAGATTCCCAGTCCCTTGAAGTGCAGTGATTTCAGACAAACTAAAAATAAGCTAAATGAAGTGAAGTAAGGCCTTGGAGAATTGAGAGCCTCAGGACAGGCAACCATGTATAATCTACTATTAATCGGCGTAATATTTTGAATCTGAAATTCCGATCGAACCGGTGTGCCAGAAATAAGAGATGAGAAAGAATGAAGTTGTTTAAGCGCGGCGATTCCGGAAGAGAGGTTAGAGACATCCAGAGCCGCTTGATTGAGGCGGGATACCTTGATAAGACATCCCCGGAAGTATCCTCATCCTTCTTCGGCAAGGAAACCGAAAACGCTGTAAAAAGCTTTCAGGATGACAGAGGGCTTCTCGCTGATGGGATTGTGGGTCAAGAAACCTGGAGAGCGCTGGTTGATGCGAGCAGGAGCTTCGGCAACCGGTTTCTTTTCTTAAGGGAACCGCCGCTGCGTGGGGACGATGTCGCGGAACTCAAAAGGCGTTTGAATAATCTCGGCTTCTACTGCGGTAAAGAAGACGGGATATTTGACATAGACACCGCGTTAGCCGTCGAGCAGTTCCAGAGGAATTTCGGGCTCAACCCGGACGGGATTGTCGGACATAAGACATTCGACGCTTTACTCAGGATTTCGAGAATTATAAAAGACACTCCTTTTGCCGCGATAAGGGAGGCGGAAAAGGGCTTGCCCACGGGCGGCATAAAGGGTCGCAGAATAATGATAGACCCGGGTCACGGTTATCCACCAGACTGGGGCGCCGTGGGTCCGTCCGGGCTTAGTGAAAGCGATGTCGCAGAAAACATCGCGGATCTTGTCAGCCAACAACTTGTTGAAAAGGGCGCGATAGTCACTTTCTCAAGGCGCAAAGGAGAGCACCTCTCCGACCGCGAGCGGGCGTTCAGAGCAAACGAGCAGAAGGTTACCCTCGTGATCTCAATACACCTTAATGATTCCGGAGACCCGAACTCCTCAGGCGCAACGTGCCTTTATTACGAGCGTGGGAACTACCGGTCTCCTTATGGATACCGAATCGCGAACCACATTCTTGATGAAATCAGCGAATTCCATCATGGTAAGGACATGTGTGTCCGGGGAAGTTCCCTCACTCTTCTTCGCGAAACGAGGATGCCTGTCGTTGTCGTCTGCCCGGCCTTCATAACGAACCCTAAGGAAGAGGCTCTCCTGCGCTCGGATGAATTCTTAAGATACGTTGCTCGGGCAATCGCGGTGGGAACTGACAAATATTTCCGCGGCGTAAAATCACGCGCCGAAGAATTGGAAGAACGGGAGCATCACGATCGTTAGTCAGTCGAAGACCCAGCGCGGTAAAAATCAGACGGCGCAAATCATATGCACGGTTTTTCACAACCCCTTGGCGAATGCTGTCCGCCGGGCACCAGAATAACCCCGCGCAACTCTGAGACCAGCCGCCTGTACCAAATCGCCAGGGATTTCAGCTCCACCCGGAGCAAAGGGGCTTCGGGATGGGTTGTGACCGTCTTGAATCCGCAAGATTCAAAGAAACCGCGCGGACCAGGGGGACGGTCATCTCTTTCAACGAAACCGTGCGTTTCGACAGTTGCCCAGCCGGAGCTCGTAAGACCTTTGAGACATTCCAGGAGCAAAGACTTCCCGTACCCCCGTCCTCTTAAATCTGGAAGAACATACACGCAGGTAATATACACTGAATCTCGCTCCGAGGATGGGTATGGGAGCCTCGCCAGCCGGGGAACGCTTTGTTTGGGCGCGTACAGCACGAATCCAGCCAAAGCATTGTCAACGAACATCACCTTGCCCGGAACAAAGCCTGAAGAAATGAGTTGCGATATCCATCGTGCCTTGGCACCTGGCTCTTTACAGATGCCCGGCGGATGATTCGAGACCGTTTCCCAGAAGCAACACTGGGCGCACTCCGTGGGCAAGAGTGCGAGAGTGTTATGAGTGAGGTCGATTACACTTCTATTCTTTCTCACCCGCAAACCCTTCGAACAGGGAGCGCCCGCGCAGAACAACAATCACAAAAGGAAGTATACCAAAAGCGAAATAGGCCGGCGATAAATCAATCAGCTCACGTGTGGGATTTCGGACTTCGTGCCAGACTAATTATCCAAAAACATTTTTGTTTTCCACGAATGGCTGCCAAGTCAAAAGGCTTTTATTATTATTCGAGGAGTTTGATATACTTTTCATAGCCAAATAATTTTATATTCTGGGATGGGCATCGGCGCATTAAGGAAAAGACTTCCTCTCAAAACACACAAAAGGGAGGTAACCTTTTGGGTTTCTTTCAGAAGGACCTCAGGCTAAAGATCACGTCGCTTTTGCTGCTTCTAATCCTGCTATTTTCTGCTGCGGCAATTGGAATTTCTTACGCGCTTGCAAGTGAGATGATGCGCCATAACATTAATGACTCGACATTGACCGTTACAAAGCTCGCGCGAGGGCTTCTCAGCGTTGCGATCGACAGACGTTTTGCAAGGATCCGCCTAATAACAAGTTACCCCGAGTTCAGAAACCCGAAATCTTCAGCCGATGACAAGACGCGGTCTATCAAGTTGTTTCTTGAGACATGGCCGATCGCAAGCAAAGCGGTCTTCACGGACACTAACGGAACCCCCCAAGCCGGTTCAAGTGAAATCATGAGCGCCGGAAACATGTCGAGGATGAAGTGGTTTAGAAACGCTCAAATCGCACTGCTCGTTCTTTCATACATTGATTCCCCTGCCGAACTACAGAGGCTCTCCTCATCCGAGCCGCTACTTGCCGTTTCCTCTCCGACCAGAGACGAATACGGTCAGATTTTCGGATACATCGCGATTTTCACGACACTTGATGATATAAAGAACGCCCTGAGCGTGGCAAAAGTCGGGAAAACCGGTGTCGGGTATCTCGTGGATTCGAGTGGGTCTCTTATGGCGGGTGGCCAATCGATTCCCATTATCGACAAGAAAACCGGGAAGGTAGACTCGACCGATGTCTTGACCACCATAACCTCGGGCGAAACAGGTATGGAAACGATAAGAGTTCAACGTAAATCCTTCATCGTTTCTTTTTCACCAGTCGAGCCAGGGATTGAGCGAAGCGTAGGCATTGACTGGTACACGGGAATCGTGATGGACAGCAAGGAAGCGTACGCTCCGGTGCACAGGATTACGGTGTACCTCTTGCTCATCTCAATAATTTTTCTG
>OGCI01001737.1_pt1 | contig 16928 bp, 29 predicted proteins | sample 1570021 | NCBI WGS metagenome assembly OGCI01 (sample SAMN06264664, study PRJEB24512) | hot springs metagenome | isolation source: Hot spring water | place: South Africa: Tshipise | collected 2015-06-21 | reverse complement strand
TACCCACGACACTAAGACGCGTTCTGAGGTGAGCGGTGGCGGACGCAAGCCCTATCGCCAGAAGGGGACGGGACGCGCTCGGCAAGGCTCTATTCGCGCTCCGCACTGGCGACACGGAGGCACTGTTCACGGTCCGACCCCGCGCGACTATGACCCGATTGTCAACAAGAAGGAGCGTCGTCTGGCGTTCCGAGCGGTATTGAGCGATAAAGCCGAGTCGGGCGCCCTGCATGTGGTAGAAGCGTTTGATTTTAACGAGCCGAAGACCAAGCGTGCGGTGGCGTTTCTCAACGCGCTGGGCGTTGCCGAGGGCGAGCGCGTGCTGATTCTGCTGGGTGAGCCGAACGAGGCGGTCTACAAGTCGTTCCGCAACCTGCCAAATGTGCTGGTGCGCGTGGCGCCTGCGTTCGGTCTGCGCGAGATTATTCCCGCCCGCAAGGTGATTGCTACCCGCTCGGCAATCGCCAAGATGGAGGAGGTGTGGGCATCATGAAACATCCCGCACAAGTGATTATCCGCCCGCTGATTACGGAGAAGGGCACGATGCTGCGCTTCAATCAGAACCAGTATCTGTTTGAAGTGGCGGGCGATGCAACGAAGATTGATATCAAGAACGCTTTGAAGACGCTCTACGGCGTGGATGTCCTGCAGGTGCGGACGATGTGGGTCAAGCCGAAACCGCGACGGTTCGGCGCTGCCCGCCGAATGGGCTACACGCGCAAGTGGAAGAAGGCAATCGTCAGCATCCGCCCCGACCAGACGATTGAGGACTTCAACCTATAACGGAGGCATATGATGGCAACGAAACGCTGGAAACCGACCTCGCCTGGACGACGCTTCATGATTACCTCCACTTATGAGGAGGTCACGAAGAAGGAACCCGAGAAGAGCCTGACTGTAGGTCTGCGCAAGTCGGGCGGGCGCAACAACATGGGGCGCGTGACCGCTCGCCATCGCGGGGGTGGGAACAAACGCCTGTACCGAATTATTGACTTCAAGCGCAATAAGGATGGCATCCCCGCTACAGTGAAGGCGATTGAATATGACCCGAATCGCTCGGCTCGGATTGCCCTGTTGCAGTACGAAGATGGCGAGAAGCGCTACATCTTGGCGCCCATCGGGCTGGAAGTCGGTGCGACCGTGATGAACGGTTCCGATGCAGATATTCAGCCGGGGAATGCACTCCCTCTGCGCAATATCCCTGTGGGGACGCTGGTGCACAATATCGAGCTGTACCCTGGAAAGGGTGGGCAGATGGTGCGCAGTGCGGGCGCGGCGGCACAGATTTTGGCGAAAGAAGGCAACTACGCAACTTTGCGTATGCCTTCGGGCGAGATGCGCTTGGTTCACCTCAACTGCCGAGCGACTGTTGGGCAGGTGGGCAATGTAGACCACGAGAACGAGATGTGGGGCAAAGCGGGCAAATCGCGCTGGATGGGGCGACGACCCCATGTGCGTGGCTCGGCGATGACCCCGCGCGACCACCCGCACGGGGGTGGAGAGGGTAAAGCGCCTATCGGGCTTCCCCATCCGAAGACCCCTTGGGGCAAGCCCGCTCTGGGAGTCAAGACGCGACGCAACAAGCGCACGGGCAAGTTTATTCTGAAGCGCAGAAAGTAATGGAGGCAGTTAGAAACCTATGGGACGCTCACTGAAAAAAGGACCATTTGTAGATGAGCATCTGATGAAGAAGGTGCTAGTAATGGCGGAGCAGAGCCAGAAGCGCCCGATTAAGACCTGGTCGCGCCGCTCAATGATCGTGCCTGAAATGATTGGGCTGACGATTGCGGTGCACGACGGGCGCAAGCATGTGCCAGTCTATATCACCGAGCAGATGGTGGGGCACAAGCTGGGCGAGTTCGTGCAGACCCGTTCCTTTCGCGGGCACCCTGGCTCCAGCGAGAAAACCTCAAAAGTGAGGAGGAAATAAGTATGAAGGCAATCTTGAGGCATGTGCGTATCCCTCCGCGTAAGGCGCGTTTGGCAGTGGACTTGGTGCGTGGGAAGCATGTGGGCGAGGCAATCACGATATTGAACCAGTTGCCCAATAAGTCGGCACGCATCACGCTCAAGGTGCTTCAGTCGGCGATTGCCAACGCGGTGCACAACAATCAGATGGACCCCCGTTTGTTGTATGTGGAGCGTGCTTATGTGGATGAGGGTTCCCGCTGGAAGCGTATTCTGCCCAAGGACCGCGGTCGGGCGTTCCGTATCTTGAAGCGTACCAGTCATATCACGATTGAGCTGGGCGTGGCGCTGCCTAAGGCACGCCCCCAGCGCTCGGCGAGTAAGTCGGAGGGTAGCAACTAATGGGTCAGAAGATTAACCCGATTGGCTTTCGTGTGGGTGTCACGCGCGACTGGGAGAGCCGATGGTACGCTCCCAAGAAGCAGTACCGCCACATGCTGTATGAGGACTTTCTGATACGGCGTACCCTGAAACAGCGCTACTACAGCGCGGGCATCTCCCGAATTGAGATAGAGCGTGCAGCGAACATCGTGCGCGTGATTATCTATGCGGCACGTCCGGGGCAGATTATCGGGCGCGGTGGACAGGGCATCGAGGAGGCGACCCGCCTGCTGAGGAAAGCGCTGGGACCCAATCCCCCTGAACTGCGCTTGGATGTGGAAGATGTGCGCAACCCCGACCACGACGCCCAGCTGGTTGCCGAGAACATCGCCAGCCAGTTGGAGCGTCGTATCTCACACCGCCGCGCCATTCGTCAGACGCTGGCGCGTGCCCAACGCACGAACTTGCGTGGGATTAAGATTATGGTCTCGGGACGCTTGGGCGGTGCGGAAATCGCCCGTACCGAGTGGGACCGCTATGGGCGTGTGCCCCTGCAGACCCTGCGCGCCGACATTGACTACGGCTTCGCCACTGCCTACACCATCTATGGTACGATCGGTGTCAAGGTCTGGATTTATAAGGGCGATATCCCGATGTCTGAGCGACGGATCCTGCTCTCCTCCGTGACGACCCCCGAGTCGGCGATGGCTCCCGACATGCGTGGGGCGCGTCGTCGGGGTCCAGCGGGCGGTGGTGCGGGCGAACAGCGTCAAGCGCGCCGTCGTCGCGGACGCGGCGGTGGAGGCGGAGGCGGCGACCGTGGGGGCGCTCGTGGACCGGGCGACCGCGGAGGAGCACGCGGTGGCGGAGGTGGTGGAGGACGCGGACCAGGCGGGCGCGGACCCCGACCTGAACAGCGCCCTCAACAGACCCCACCGAGCGGTGAGACGCCTGCTGAGTAATGAAGTGAGGTGAAGAGCGATGTTGATGCCAAAGCGAACGAAATACAGAAAGCAACAGCGCGGACGACGCAAAGGCGTTTCCAAGGGCGCACGCGAGCTCCATTTCGGCGATTTTGGGCTGGTGGCGATGGAACCCGCCTGGCTTACCAACCGCCAGATGGAAGCGGCGCGCGTCGCCATCGTGCGTTACTTGCGACGCGGCGGGAAGACCTGGTTCCGTATCTTCCCCGACAAGCCCTACACCAAGCGCGCCGCCGAAACGCGCATGGGGTCGGGGAAGGGAAGTGTAGAAGGCTGGGTCGCTGTGGTCAAGCGCGGACGCGTGATTATGGAGCTGGGGGGCGTCTCGGAAGAGGCGGCTCGAGAGGCTCTGCGCCGTGCCAGCCACAAACTGCCCATCAAGACCAAGATTGTCTCGCGTGCCGATTTCCAGTTGGGTACGCCGACTGAGACAGGAGGTGAAGCCGAATGAAACCACTGAAACCCGACCAACTGCGCCGAATGAGCCTTCAAGACTTGGAGCGCGAACTGGACAATCAGCGCACGGAGCTTTACCGCCTGCGCGTGCAGAAGACCGTGGCCCAGCTGAAGAATACGGACGCTCTTAGGATTGTTCGGCGCAATATCGCCCGGTTGGAAACCCTCATCAAGGAGAAGGCACGGGGAGTCAACGCCTAAGGGAGTGAAACCGAATGGAAGAGAAGATGGATGAGATGATGGAAGTTCCTCAAGTGTCGTCGGCAGAGATGACGACGGGGGAGGCGAGAGATTACAAAGGGCGTCGTAAGGTGCGCGTGGGGCGCGTCGTGAGCGACAAGATGGACAAGACGGTCGTGGTCGCTGTAGTGCGCAGCTACCGTCACCCAGTCTATGGCAAGACCATCCGACGCACGAAAAAGTATATGGCACATGATGAGGAGAACACCTGTCGGGTGGGCGACCGCGTGGAGATTGTGGAGACTCGCCCGCTGAGCCGACACAAACGCTGGCGCGTGCGTGCCATCATCGAGCGCGCCCAGTAATCAGGAGGGAGAGCGATGATCCAACCATTCACACGATTGAAAGTAGCCGACAACTCAGGTGCCCGTGAGGTGATGTGTATCCGCGTGCTGAAAGGCTCCAACGCCCGCTATGGGCATGTGGGCGATGTGATTGTGGCGTCGGTCAAGGAGGCGTCCCCCAACATGCCTATCAAGAAGGGGGATGTGGTGCGCGCCGTGATTGTACGCACGCACAAGCCTATCCGACGCCCTGACGGCACCACTCTGCGCTTTGACGACAACGCCTGCGTGATTATCAACAAGGAAGGCGAACCGCGTGGGAGCCGTATCTTCGGTCCGGTGGCGCGGGAACTGCGCGACCGCAACTTCATGCGGATTGTCTCGCTGGCGCCTGAGGTGTTATGAGGAGGTTTGAGCGATGCGATACCGCAAGTTAGAGAAGCCGTTGAGAATGAAAGTGCGTATGGGCGACACCGTGTTAGTGCTCTCTGGCAAGGACAAGGGCAAGACGGGGCGCGTGGTTGCCGTGATGCCCCGTGAGAACCGCGTGATTGTAGAGGGGGTCAACATGGTGTGGAAGCATCAGAAGCCGCGCATGGTCAATCAGAAGGGGCAGAAAATGCAGATGCCCGCCCCGCTGTTCGCAGGCAAAGTGATGCTGGTCTGCCCGCACTGCGATAAGCCGACGCGGGTCGGGCGTGTCCGCCGGCCCGGCAACGACGGGAAGATGCGCCAGTACCGCATTTGTAAGCGCTGTAATGAACTGATTGATGCCCAGAAGTGAGGGATGAACGATGGCAAAGCAAAAAGCACCTCAGCCCCAACCGCAAGCAACTGGTAAGAAAGCAAGTAAGGAACAGAAGTCTGAAAAGCTGTTTGAGACGGGCGACGGCGCAATCACTAAGATTACGCCCCGCCTGCGCACCCACTACGAACAGGTGGTGCGCGCCCAGCTTCAACAGCAGTTTGGCTACCGCAACCCGATGCAAATCCCGAAGCTGGAGAAGATTGTGATCAACATGGGCGTCGGGAAGGGCGAGCAAGAGCCGAAAACGCTGGACAACGCCGTGCGCGACCTTGCGCTCATCACCGGACAGAAGCCCGTGGTGACGACTGCCAAGAAGTCTATCGCCAATTTCCGCCTGCGTGAGGGACACCGCATCGGGTGTAAGGTCACTTTGCGGGGCGATCGGATGTATGTGTTCCTTGAGAAGCTAATTAACCTGGTCTTACCGCGTATCCGCGACTTTTCGGGGATTTCGCCTCGCTCGTTTGATGGGCGCGGGAACTACTCGCTCGGCTTGAAAGAGCAGATTCTGTTCCCTGAGATCGTGTACGACCAGGTCGACCGAATTCGCGGGATGGACATCACTTTCTGTACCACCGCGAAGACCGACGAGGAGGCGTTTGCCCTGCTCAAGGCGTTAGGGCTACCTTTCCGAAAGTAGGTTGCCACTCTCTACGCCCCGTTGGGCGAGAGGCGGGGCGAGTGGACAGTGTGTGATGCCCCTCGGGGTCAGGTTCAGCGCGCCGACGCAAGCTGAACCCAACGACAAGGAGACAGAGCGATGAAACAGTACGCACTGGAGCATATCCGCAATGTGGCGTTCGCAGGGCACGGCGGGAGTGGCAAGACCACCCTCGCCGAACATCTGCTGTATCTGACAGGCGCTATTGACCGCGTGGGCACCGTGGAAGCCGGCAACACCGTTTCCGACTTTGACCCCGAAGAAGTTCGGCGCAAAATCAGTTTGAACACGACCCTGCTCCCGATGGAGTGGGCGAACCACAAAATCAACCTGCTGGATGTGCCTGGCTATCCCGACTTCATCGGCGAGCTTTATAGTGCTTTGCAGGTGGCTGATGCGGTCGTGTTGGTCGCCCCCGCCCAAGCGGAGCTGGAAGTGGGGTTCGAAAATGCTTGGGAACTCTGCGAAGAGCGCAAGCTCCCGCGCATCATCTTCGTGAACAAGATGGAGCGCGACGGAGCCGACTACGCTGGACTGCTCCAGACTTTGCGCAAGACCTACGGCAACCGCGTCGTGCCCCTGCAAATCCCGATTGGCACCGAGACGGCGTTTCGCGGGGTCGTCGATGTGTTGCACCAGAAGGCGTATCTGGGCAAAGACCGCGATTTGACGGCGTCCGAAGTGCCTGCGGAGCTCCAGCAGGAAGTCCAGCAGGCGCGCGAGATGCTGATGGAAGCCGCTGCTGAGACCGATGACGCCCTGCTGGAAGAGTATCTGGAGGGTGTCCCGCTGAGCGATGAGGAACTGGTTCACGGCTTCCACGAGGGACTGCGCACAGGGCAGATTGTGCCTGTGCTCTGTGGCTCGGCGGTTCAGGGAGTGGGACTGCTCCCGCTGTTGCAGGCGATTATTGAGCTGGCTCCCAGCCCCGCCGAAGTGCCTCCTGTGGTGGCAGAGGACCAGCGTAATGGAGAGCCTGTGGAAATCAAGCCAGACCCGAACGCCCCGCTGACCGCTTTCGTCTTCAAGACGACGGCAGATCCGTTCGTGGGCAAGTTGACTTATTTCCGCGTGTGCTCAGGCGCTTTCAAGAGCGACCAGCCCGTCTACAACGCCAATAAAGAGCGTGAGGAGCGGGTGGGTCAACTGTTTTACCTGCGTGGGAAGACCCAGATTGCCACAACCGAAGTGCGTGCGGGCGATATTGGGGTGGTTGCGAAGCTTCAGGAGACCAGCACGGGGCACACGCTGTGCGACAAGGCGAACCCGCGCGTGCTCCCGCCGATGAATCTGCCTGACCCCATCTACACGGTCGCCATCAGCGCCAAGAGCAAGGCAGACGAAGACCGACTGGGACCTGCGCTGGCACGCTTGCAAGAGGAAGACCCGACCCTCCACGCCCGACGCGACCCCGAAACTGGGCAGACCCTGATTGCTGGGATGGGCGACCTGCACTTGGAGGTCGTGATTGAGAAGCTCAAGCGCAAGTTCAACGCCGAAGTGGTGGTGGAGGACCTGATTATCCCGTACCGCGAGACGATTTCGCGCCCCGTTCAGCGTGTGGAAGGCAAGTTCAAGCGCCAATCGGGAGGGCGTGGACAGTACGGGCACTGCTTTATCAATATGGAGCCACTCCCGCGCGGGACGGGAATTGAGTTCGGCGAGCAGATTGTGGGCGGTGCAATTCCTAAAAACTACATTCCTGCCATCGAGAAGGGGATACGCGAGACCGCCGAGAAGGGCATCCAAGCGGGGTTCCCTGCGACCGACTTCCGCGTGATTGTGGTGGACGGCTCGTACCACGATGTCGACTCGTCGGACCAGGCGTTCCGCATCGCCGGCAGTTTAGCATTTCAGGCGGCATCGTCGCAGGCGGCACCCGTGATTTTGGAGCCGATTGTGGAGGTGGAGGTGAATGTGCCCGAAGAGTTCACTGGCGACATTATGGGCGACCTGAATGGGCGACGCGGGCGCATCGCTGGGATTGAGAGTTTGGGCGGTGGACGCCAGCTGGTGCGCGCCACCGTGCCGATGGCGGAGATGGTGCGCTATGCGCTGGAACTGCGCTCGCTCTCGCGGGGGCGCGGCAAGTTCCGCACCCGTTTCTCCCACTACGAAGAGGTGCCTCACAACATCGCCCAGAGCCTGATAGAAAAGGCACGGCGCGAGAAGGAGGCACACGAACACTGAGCGATTGGGTATACTACTCGTTCGCACGAGGGAACCATTATGCCAACCACAGCATGGATAGAGAAGGCAAAGAGAAAGCCGAAGTACAAGGTGCGTAAGGTGAACCGATGTAGTGTGTGTGGTCGCAAGCACGGCTACATTCGCTACTTCGGCGTCTGCCGCATCTGCCTGCGCGAGATGGCACACAAGGGCGTTCTGCCCGGCGTGCGGAAATCGAGCTGGTAAGGAGGAGATGAAACGATGATGACCGACCCAATCGGCGATATGCTGACCCGCATCCGCAACGGAGTGCGGGCGGGCAAGGCGGAAGTGGCTATCCCCCACTCGCGCCTGAAAGAGCAGATTGCCGACTTATTGAAGAAAGAAGGCTTTATTCAAGACTATCGGACGACCAGCGAGGGTGTTAGGAAGACGCTGATTGTGAGCCTACGCTATATTCAGCGGGGCGAGTCGGCAATCCATCACATTCGGCGCGTGAGCAAGCCCGGGCGACGGGTGTATGCCGATGTCGCTTCTTTGCGCCCCGTGAAGCGTGGGCTGGGCACGGCGATTGTCTCTACCTCGCAAGGACTTCTGCCCGACCGTGAATGCCGACGGCGCAATATCGGTGGCGAGGTCATCTGTGTCGTCTGGTAAGGAGGTTGCACGATGTCAAGAATAGGCAAACAACCCATCAAGATTCCCAGCGGGGTCGACATCCAGATAGAAGGTACATCCCTGCGCGTGAAGGGACCTAAGGGCGAACTGACCCATCAGATTCCCGACTCGCTGGAGCTGATTCGGGAAGACGGCATGCTTTATGTGAAGCGCAAGTCGGACGACCGTTTCGCCCGCTCTCAGCACGGGCTTCAGCGCACGCTGATTGCGAATATGGTGCAGGGTGTCTCACAAGGCTTTGAGAAAATCCTTGAAGTGGTGGGTGTGGGCTACCGCGCTCAGATGGAAGGCTCTACGCTGGTGCTTCAAGCAGGCTACTCGCACCCAGTGCGCGTTAAGCCCAACCCAGGCATCACGATAATGGTGGAGCAAGACCAGGCGACCCGTGCGACCCTCATCAAGGTTCAAGGGATAGATAAGCAGAGAGTGGGTCAGCAAGCCGCCGACATTCGTGCGGTGCGTCCCCCTGATGCTTACAAGGGCAAAGGACTTCGGTATCGGGGTGAAGTCATTCGCCTGAAGCCAGGTAAACAGCAAGCTGGTAAGGGTAAGAAGTAACGAGGTGATTAGTAATGAAAAAAACATCGCAAGAAAAGCGACTGATACGACACAAGCGCATCCGCCGTAAGGTGATGGGCACCCCCGAACGCCCGCGCCTGAGCATTTATAGGAGCGTACACCACATATACGCCCAAATTATTGATGATACGACGGGGCACACTCTGGTCTCTGCGTCCACGCAAGACCCCGCGCTGAAGGGCGAGTTGAAGGGCACCAGCAACAAGGATGCCGCTTCGGCGGTAGGGCGTCTGGTGGCTCAGCGCGCTTTGGAGAAGGGCATCGAGCGAGTGGTATTTGACCGCGGTGGGTTCCTCTACCACGGGCGTGTGACCGCACTTGCCGACGCAGCGCGCGAGGCTGGGCTAAAGTTCTAAGGAGGCGTGTGATGGCGAAACGAAAGAGTGCTTATATTGACCCCGATCAGCTCAACCTGCATGTGGAGCGGGTCATCTATACGAACCGCGTCTCCAAGACCCACAAGGGTGGGCGTACGATGAGCTTTCAGGTGATGGTGGTCGTGGGCGACACGAACGGACATGTGGGCGTTGGGCTGGGCAAGGCGCGCCAGGTGCCCGATGCCATCCGCAAGGCAATTGAAGCGGCACGCAAGAATCTGGTTTTTGTGCCTCGCGTGGGCACCACCATCCCCCACGAGGTGGAGATTGAATACGGTTCCACACGCTTGGTGCTGAAGCCTGCTTCGCCCGGTACAGGCGTTGTGGCGGGAAGCTCCGTGCGTGCGCTGTTGGAAGCGGCGGGCATCAGCGATGTGCTGGCGAAGTTGGTCGGCTCGCGCAACCAGATTAACGCAGCGTGGGCGACGATGGAAGCGTTCCGCAGTATCCGCATGCCCGAAGAAATCGCTCGCTTGCGTAATGTGCCCGTCAAACGGCTCACCCCGTGGTATGTGCGCAAGTTCAAGGAGAACGTGGAGGCTTGAGATGGCAAAGCTGAAAGTCACCCTGAAGCGTAGCCCCATCGGGTACGAAGAGAGCCAGAAGCGCACCGTGCGTGCGCTGGGCTTGCGTAAACTCCACCAGACGGTGGAACACGAGGACAACCCGACCATTCGGGGCATGATTCACAAGGTCTCCCACCTGCTGGAAGTGGAGACCATCGAGGAGGTTTCACAATGATTGAGCTGCATACCTTGAAACCCCAGCCGGGGAGCAAGAAGCGTCGCAAGCGCGTGGGGCGCGGGATCGGCTCGGGACACGGCAAGACCTCCACGCGCGGGATGAAAGGTCAGAAGGCGCGCGACACGGTTCCGCCCCGTTTTGAAGGGGGTCAGACCGCTCTGCACCGCCGACTACCCGTGCGGGTGGGCTTCCGAAATGTGAACCGCGTGGAGTATGCCGTGGTGAATGTGGGCACGCTTGCCGAACGCTTCCAGCCCAACGACGAGGTCACGCCCGAAATCTTGAAAGAGCGACGAATCCTGCGCAAGCTCAAGGACGGCGTGAAGATACTGGGCGAGGGCGAGATTAGCATCCCGTTGAAGGTGCACGCGCACGCCATCAGCGAAAGCGCACGCCAGAAGATTGAAAGCGCGGGTGGGAGCGTCACGCTGATTGAAGCGTAAATCGAGGAGAAGCGATGCTCAGCACAAACTTTGTCTCGGCTCTGCAAGGCGCCTTCAAAATCCCCGAACTGCGGGCGCGCATCTTCTTCATCTTTGCGATGTTCACGGTGTACGCCATCGGACTGCATATCCCCGTGTTGGGAGTCGACCGTGAGCAGATGGACCGATTGTTCCAAGACCAGCAGTTGCTGGGCTTTCTGAACATGTTCACTGGGGGGGCGCTGCGCAAGTTCACGGTGTTGGCGCTGGGGCTGAACCCCTACATCACCGCCTCGATTATTATGCAGATTTTCTCGTACGCTGACCCGCGCCTGCGCGAGGCGATGCGTGAAGAGGCGGGGCGGCGCCTGATGCAACAGCGCACCCGTCTCCTGACGATAGCGATCGCTGTTGTTCAGGCAATTGGGTTCATCAGCACCTTCCGCAGTGCGGGCGCGCTGGACATTTCGGGCATCCAGTTTGTGCAGGTCGTAATTGCGCTGGTAGCAGGAGCGATGTTCCTGCTGTGGCTGGGCGAGCAGATTACCGAGAAAGGCTTGGGCAACGGTGTATCGCTGATGATTTTCGCCAGCATCGTCGCCAGCATGCCCTACCAAATCCAGTTGACCTACCAGTTGGTGCAGGAGGGCACGGTGCGGTTCATCCAAGTGCTGGTGCTGCTGGCGATTTTTGTGGCGACGATTTGGGGCGTGGTGTATATCACGATGTCCCAGCGTCGTATTCCTATCCAGCACATGCGTCGGATTGTGGGGCGTCGCCAGATGATGGGGTCCACCTCATACCTGCCCATCCCTGTGAACGCAGCGGGCGTTATCCCGATTATCTTTGCGGTATCGCTCCAGTTGTTGCCCGCCACCCTGCTCCAGATGTTGCCCTATGACCGCCAGAACCCCAGCGGGTTCATCCAGTTCCTTGAGGCGGTGGTGAATGTGCTGACGCCTGGCGGAAGCATCATCGGCTCGCTGTTGTACGCCGGTCTTATCTTCTTGTTCACCTACTTCTATGTGTCGCTGGCGTTCAACACCGACGAGATTGCCGAGAACTTGAAGCGTCAGGGGAGTTTCATTCAGGGTGTGCGCCCCGGTAAGCCGACGGCAGACTACCTCAACGATGTGGTGACGCGCATCACCTTTGCGGGTGCGCTGTTCTTGGCGTTCATTGCCTTAATGCAGTACTGGGTGCCTGACCTGACGGGAATCCAGACGCTGACCGTGGTGGGCGGAACCTCGCTCCTTATCTTGGTCGGTGTGGCGATTGACTTCTCGCGCCAACTTCAAGCCCAGATGGCGATGCGCCAATACGACGAGTTAGGGAGCAATAAGTATCTCTAACGGCTTGGGAGACAACGATGCGGTTGGTCTTTGTGGGTGCGCCCGGCGTGGGGAAAGGCACCCAAGCGAAGCGATTGGAGCAAGAGTTTGGATGGAATGTGGTGTCCACAGGCGACCTTCTGCGAACGGCGATTGCCCAGCAGACATCCTTAGGACAGCAAGCACAAGCCTATATCCAGCGCGGGGAACTGGTGCCCGACCTTTTAGTCAACGACCTCGTTGCCGAGCGGATTAGCCAGATGGAGTCGTTTATTTTGGATGGCTACCCGCGCAATGTCGCGCAGGCTGAGACCTTAGAAGCGCTGATTGATGGCACGCTGGACGCCGTGGTGCTATTTGATTTGGATGAAGAGCTCTTGGTGGAACGCCTGAGCGGGCGACGAGTTTGCCCCAGTTGCGGGGCGGTTTTCCATGTGAAGGCGAACCCCAGCCAACGGGGCGAACAGTGCGACCGCTGTGGGGCGAGGCTCATCACGCGCAACGACGACCAGCCGGAAACCATTCGCAACCGAATGCGCGTATTTCGTGAACAGACGGAACCGCTCGTGGCGTTTTACGAGGCGAAGGGCTTACTTCGGCGTGTGTGCGCCAACGGCACGCCTGAAGAGGTGTTCCTGCGCCTGCTCAGTGCCATCGGTCAAAACGGAACTGAGAAATGAGCGCGATGATCAAAACGCCGTTTCAGATAGAGCGGATACGCAAAGCGGGACGGATTGCCGCGCGGGTGTTGCGCACCTGCGCGGAGGCAATCCAGCCGAACCGCACGACCGACCAAGAGTTGAACGCCCTCGCCGAGCAGATGGTGCTGGAAATGGGGGGGTTCCCTGCCTTCAAGGGCTACCGAATGTTCCCAGCGAGCTTGTGCGTCTCGATCAACGAGCAGGTGGTGCACGGTATTCCGCAGGGGCGCGTGTTGCGCGAGGGCGATGTGGTCACGCTGGATATCGGCGTTTTTTACGAGGGCTTTTGTTGTGATACCGCGCTGACGGTGATCGTGGGGCGCGCCGATTATCAGCGCAAACGGCTCGTGCGCATCACCGAAGAGGCGTTTTATAAAGGGTTGGAGGTCGCACGCGCGGGCAACACCACGGGCGACATCGGCGCGGCAATCCAGAAGCACGCCGAGACCTACGGTTTTAAGCCTGCACGCGGGTTGGCAGGGCACGGAGTGGGACGCTTCGTCCACGAACACCCCGACATCCCCAATATCGCTGAGCCGCGCAAAGGACAGCGATTGGAACCGGGCATGGTGTTAGCGATTGAGCCGATGCTGGTGATGGGCGACCCTGAAGTGGAGTTCGCAGACGATAACTGGGCGATTGTGACCAGCGACTCGAAGCCATCGGCACACTACGAACATACCGTACTCATCACGGAGGGCGAACCAGAAATCCTCACGATTGAGTAAAATAATTAACGGAGGTGATGCGATGGCGAAAATAGAAGGCAAGGATATCGAGGTGGAGGGCACCGTGGTCGAGTGTCTGCCGAATGCGACCTTCAAGGTGGAAATAGAAGGTGGACACACGGTGCTGGCGCATCTGTCGGGCAAGATGCGTATCCACTTCATCCGCATCCTGCCGGGCGACCGGGTCAAGGTGGCGATTTCGCCCTACGACCTGACGCGCGGTCGGATTGTGTATCGGTTCCGTTCTTAGAAGCGATAGCCAGCAAATATTCGCTTCCCTGCCCCCAGTCGGTGGGCGAGGGGGTATAATTGCGTCTTGCGAGTGGGTATACTTATAGACCGCTCTGAGGTGATAACGATGAAAGTACAAGCATCAGTGAAGAAGATGTGCGCCAAGTGCAAGATTATCCGACGCAAGCGGGTGGTTCGCGTGATTTGCGAGAACCCGAAGCATAAACAGCGTCAGGGTTAGGAGGAGTATAGCGGATGGCACGAATCGCAGGAGTAGATTTACCGCGCGACCGCAAGGTGGAGTATGCCTTGCCGGTCATCTTCGGTATCGGGCTGGCTTCTGCCCGCAAGATCCTGGAAGTGACGGGCGTAGACCCGAACAAGCGTGTGCGCGACCTGACCGAAGACGAAGTCGCTCGGCTCCGCGCTGAGATCGAGAACAACTACACAATAGAGGGTGACCTGCGCCGAGAGCAACAGATGAATATCCGCCGGCTGATAGAGATTGGCTGTTATCGCGGGATTCGTCATCGTCGCGGTTTGCCCGTCCACGGTCAGCGCACGCGCACCAACGCACGCACCCGCAAAGGTCCGAAGAAGACCGTAAGCACCGGGCGTCGTCGCAAGGCGAAGTAATCTGAGGGTTGAGGTATGGCACGAAAAACGAGAGCTTCGGCACAACCAAAGAAAGAACGCAAGAATGTGGTTCACGGCGTCGCCCACATCCACGCCAGTTTCAACAACACGATTGTGTCCATCACGGACACCGCTGGCAATGTGCTGTCGTGGAACAGTGGGGGCACAGTGGGCTTCAAGGGCACGAAGAAGGGCACCCCGTTCGCAGCGCAGGTCGCCTCGGAGCGTGCTGCACGCGCTGCGATGGAACACGGAGTGCGCAAAGTGGATGTGTTGGTCAAAGGACCCGGTCCGGGACGCGAGACCGCTATCCGCTCGCTCCAAGCGGCGGGGCTGGAAATCCAGAGCATCAAAGATGTGACTCCTGTTCCGCACAACGGGTGCCGACCGCCCAAGCGGCGCCGTGTCTAATCAAGGAGGAAAATCAGTATGTCGGTTGTTTGGGATAGGAAATGTAGTATGTGTCGGCGTGCGGGCGTGAAGCTGTTTCTGAAGGGCGACCGCTGTTATACCAAAAAGTGTGCGCTGGAGCGCCGGAACTTCCCGCCCGGTCAACACGGTCCACGTACGCGCGACCGAAAGATGAGCGAGTACGGCGAGCAGTTGCGCGAGAAGCAGAAGCTGCGCCAGATTTATCACCTGCGCGAGGCGCAGTTCCAGAGCTATGTGGAGAACGCCCAGCGCGCACGGGGCGTCACGGGTGAGGAGCTCCTGCGCCAGCTGGAGATGCGATTGGACAATGTCGTATATCGGCTGGGCTTTGCCAACTCGCGGGGTCAGGCGCGTCAGATGGTCTCCCACCGCTTCTTCACCGTGAACGGCAAGCGGGTGAACATCCCGTCGTATCAGGTGCGTCCAGGCGATGTGATCGCTCTGCACGAGTCGAAGCGTTCCACCACCCTGGCGAAAGAGGCGATGGGGCGTGCTGGCGAGCATAACCCGCCCGCATGGCTACGCTACGACCCGAACAGTCTTCAAGGGGTTGTGGGGCGCGCTCCGCAAACCGAGGAGATTGATACCCGCGTCGACCTGCAGAAAATCATCGAGTTCTACAGCCGATAAGGAGGCAGTTATCTATGACTTTAGATATGGTCGAGACCCGCGTGCGGGTTGTGCAAGCCGATGCGACCTACGGCAAGTTTGAAGTGGAACCGCTGGAGCGTGGCTACGGCACGACTCTGGGCAATGCGCTTCGGCGCGTGTTGCTCTCCTCTATCCCCGGCGCCGCCATCACGAGCGTGCGGATTGAGGGCGTGCTGAGCGAGTTTGAACCGATCCCCGGCGTCAAAGAGGACACCATCCACTTCCTGTTGAACCTGAAGAATGTTGCGTTCCGCATCCACGCGACCTCCCCACGCGACCGCTATACCCTGAGGCTGAATGTGCAAGGTCCCGGACAGGTTCACGCGGCGGACATTGAGGCACCCGCCGATGTGGAGATTGTGAACCCCGAGTTGTACTTGGCGACACTGTCAGACTCCAACGCGCGCCTGAACGCAGAAATCTTCGTAGAGATGGGGCGGGGCTACACGGCTGCCCTCAAGCGGGAGCGTGGGCGCGGTTCCATCGGCGAAATCCGCACGAATGCACTGTTCAACCCCGTCACGAAGGTCAACTTTTTGGTGGAGCCGACCCTGGTGGGCGACCGCACCGACTATGACCGCCTGATTCTGGAGGTCTGGACAAACGGCGGTATTGACCCCCGCGAGGCGGTCCATTTGGCGGCGCGTATCCTCAGCGAACAGTTCAACCAGCTCCTGACCGTCGGCGGCTTGGAGATGATAATGCTGGATGATAGCGTGCCGACAACGAACGAGCCTATTGATGTCGCCGATCGTCCGCTGGAGACGCTGGGGTTCTCCACGCGCGTGCTGAATGCTCTGCGCAGTGCGGGGATTAGCACGCTCCACAAACTGCTCTCCAAGAGCGAAAACGACCTTCGCACGATTCGCAACTTTGGCGATACGGCGATGAAAGAGGTCATCGACAAACTTGCCGAGATGGGCTTGAGCCTACAAAAATCTGGAAGGAGGCGTTTGTCATCATGAATCACGGAGCAGGCTACCGAAAGTTAGGGCGCCCAAGCGACCAGCGCCGAGCGATGTTGCGCAATCTGGTGCGCTCGCTGCTCATCCACGAGAAGATAGAGACCACCGTCACCCGTGCGAAGGAGGCGCGTCGCCTCGCCGAGCAGGTCATTACGCTGGCGAAGCAGGACACGCTTCACGCACGGCGTCAGGCGCGGGCATTTCTGAACGACGAAAGCTTAGTCAAGCATCTGTTTGACAACATCGCCCCACGCTATCGCGAGCGTCAGGGTGGCTACACGCGCATCGTGCGTGTGGGTCGCCGTCGGGGCGATGCGGTGGAGACCGCCGTACTCGAGCTGGTCGAGTAGGCATGCAGAATGTGCGCCTGCTGGTGGAGTATGACGGTACGGAGTTTCACGGTTTCGCCCGCCAGCAGAGTATGCGCACGGTGCAGGGCGTGCTGGAGGCGACCCTGCAGTCTTTCTTGAAGGAGACGGTAGAGGTATTCGGGGCAAGTCGCACGGACGCAGGGGTGCACGCGCGGGGTCAAGTGGTGAACTTTTTCACGACCCGCCCTGTGC
>OGCI01001735.1_pt1 | contig 16965 bp, 16 predicted proteins | sample 1570021 | NCBI WGS metagenome assembly OGCI01 (sample SAMN06264664, study PRJEB24512) | hot springs metagenome | isolation source: Hot spring water | place: South Africa: Tshipise | collected 2015-06-21 | reverse complement strand
TATCTTGTAAATTTATCTTTGCTGGCAAAATCTTGAAAACCTGACGCAAATCTTGAAGAGATCTTGTTTTTAAAGATGTGTTTTTGTCCAATTAAACATACGGAAAAATTGTATCGAATACGTAACTTATTACAAGTTGTCTAAGTAAAAACTTTTGTTTAAAAAGTATTACCTTTACTATAAATAAAAAGTCTCTAACTATTAAAAGTCTTCTCTAAGAGAAGGTTTCCTTTAAAAGGAAGGGTTTAAAACTTAATATTTATTGACAAAAAGGTTGTATAGAAGTTTTTTGTCAGAAATTATGCTCGATTTTGACTTGTCAAAACAATTCAACACTACTGATGAAAGCTTGCTTTTGGGGTATCTTGAAATTGCTATCAAACTCAACCACAGTCGACTCAATCTAATTTTGTCTAAATATCCTTCTTTTAATCAAGCTGTTCAAGATAATTTTTTTGAAATTCGTAAACTACCAAAAACTGAGTGGTTAAAAAACTTCGAATTACAAAAAATAACTACAGATTTTCAAAAATTTGCAGAATTTGTAACCACAAACAATATTCATCTGTACTCTATTTTTTCTGAGAATTATCCGATTCAGTTTCAAAATCTACCTGACAAACCTTTAGTAATCTACTATCAAGGCAATTGGCAAGCTTTAGAACAAAAAAAGATGATTACAGTAGTAGGATCCCGTAGTCCAACTGTTTATGCCAAAAAACTGATTAACCAAATTTTAGAGCCACTATGTGAATTAGGTATAGGTGTGGTCTCTGGATTAGCTTTTGGTATTGACACACTGGTTCACCAAAAAGCTGTGGAAAAAAATTGTACTACTATCGGAGTGATCGGATCAGGATTAGACGAAAAAAACTTTTATCCTAAAGAAAACCGAAATTTAAAAGCTCAAATAATTCAAAAGGGTGGATTGATACTCTCTGAGTATGCCCCCGGAACACCACCTAATCCTTATAACTTTCCGAAAAGAAATAGGTTATTAGCAGCTTTAGGAGACTTGGTTTGGGTGGTTCAGGCAAGTGTTAAGTCTGGTAGTTTAATTACAGCCAATTTAGCCCAAGAAATGGGTAAGACGGTAGCTACAACTCCCAGTTCAATTTATGATGAGACGATGTTGGGAAACCTAAAACTGCTCAAAGACGGAGCCAATTTTGTGTCTGAACCCGAAGATATTCTGCAATTACTAGATTTAGCCGTCCATCGACCAATTACAACAAACCATCAAATACAATTTAACAATGATGCTGAAAAAATAGTTTGGCAACAATTATCAGTCGAACCTCAATTATTACAAGATATTTCTAAAAAACTTAACATGGATATTTGTGAACTTAGTCAACATTTAACTATGTTAGAAATACAAAACCTAGCCGTCTGTGTCGGCGAAAATATGTGGATCAGAGGTTAAATTAGCAAGTATAGAAAAAACAAAAGTTGACAAAAATAATCTTAAAAAACTTAAGCTTGGTTTTTTAAAAAAGCTCTGCTGCTGTTTATAGTTTACAACTATATCCAATGTACACTGATCCTAGGAAAAGTTATAGGAACTTTTAGTTCGATTGATATAAAGATGTAATAATTTTAATTCAAACTTTTTTATGTCTAAAGCACTTGTCTCTACTCAACCTTACCGCGGTACTCGTGATTTTTACCCTCAAGATTTTATTAAACGACAATATATTTTTGATACTTGGACAAAAACTTTAACTAGTCTTGGATATCAACAATACGATACACCCGTACTAGAAAATGCTGAAATGTATATTCTCAAATCAGGAGAAGAACTTGGGGGTAAGCAATTATATAGTTTTTATGATAAAAGCGAACGACACATCGCTCTTAGACCGGAAATGACACCTAGTTTAGCACGAATTGTGGCCGCAAAATTTGGAGAGCTAAATTTTCCCCTAAAGTGGTTTAGTATTCCTAATTGTTTTCGCTATGAACGACCTCAAAAAGGTAGGTTAAGAGAATTTTGGCAACTTAATGTGGATATTATTGGACTACCTGCTGGTGGTGTAGATTTAGAATTCTTGTATATGACAACCAAACTGTTTGAGGATTTTGGAGCATCACCTAGCCAGTTTGAAATTAAATTCAATCACAGACAAGTTCTTGATAAGTGGATTACAAACAATCTACTAACAAACCACAAAAGTATCATCTATAATTTATTGGATAGCTGGCACAAGACTGACCTTGATTACAAAGAGCGAGCACTTCAAGAAATTGGTCTTAACTCTAAGCAAATTAAGAAGATATTATCTATAAAAGACGACACAGAATACCAGAATATAGCAATAGAGTTTGATGAATTAAAACTTATTTTTGAAAACACATCTGTAGCTATGCCGAACGTAAATATATCCTTTGATCCAACCATCGTCAGAGGTTTAAATTATTATACAGGCTTAGTTTTTGAAGCCTTTGATACCAATACAAACAATCCTAGAGCTTTATTTGGTGGTGGTAGATACGATGATTTACTTGATATCTTTGGTAAAAAAGCTCCAGCTATCGGTATGGGGTGGGGAGATGTAACTATGCAGAATTTTTTGGATAATTGGAATTTATGGCCACAAAATCTTGAAAGATATACAGAAAAGGTTGGTATTATGCCTTTTGCTAACTCTGATTTAATCAGAATCTATAAAGAAATTTTACCCAAATTGCAAAAAGAAAAAATACCTTTTGAAATCGACTATGATTATGGACGAAGTGAAAACAAAAGATACGAATCTCTTAAAAAGAGAGGGTGTACTCAGATTATTAAAATTAAGTAATCAATTTTCTTAAACTTAAACAATAAAAAACTTTAAACAATAAAAACTCCAAAAAACGTAAGTTTTCACTCGTTGCTTACGAGTATTTAAAGATATATAGTTTAGACTATAGTCTCTTTAGATTTATCAGCTAAATAAATGGTCAATTTAAATAATGTCTTCAAATCGGATAGATTTATAGAGCTTTAAGTGTATATTACTATAAAGTTTATCGAAGCTATTCTTTGTTATATTGTAAAAAATAATTATGCTAAATCAGTTTTACCAAAGTCAAAGTGGTTATTTTAACTAAATCCAGTACTGGTTAGATTTAAGCCTAATTATAAAGTAAAGATGGTTTCTTAAACTAAGAAAATGTAAACAACACCAAAAATTTACACCTTTTCAACTTCAAATTCTATGTTAGAAAACAATCTTTGAACTTTTTGTTTATAGTCTACAGGTTGACCATGTGTAATATAGACTTTGACTAATCCCATTTCTGGCTTAATCTCAGTATGTTTTTGAAGATACTTATCCAAACGAAAGGCTACGATTTTAGATTGATCTAGGAGTTTGAAAGGTTTATTAAGCCTTTGCTCTAATCTGGTATAAATTAAATCATAAATTAGCGGATAATGGGTACAGGCTAACACAAACAGCTCGTATTTAAAAATATCAAAATGCTCAAAAACTGTATCTAAAATGTCTTGAGCTAATTTAAAATTGCTATTTTCTATGGCTAAAGCTAAATCCGCAAAAGGTAAGCAATCAAAAGAAGTATAACCTGCAAGCTTTAATTCAGATTGATAAAAATTAGAGTCACAGGTAGCTTTAGTAGCCATTAAAAGTATCGGTTTTTGGGTTTGATTTTCTAGGTCAATTTGCTCAGTAATTGGTTTAATTACACCCAAAATTTTACGATTTTTATATTTTGACTGATTTGGCAACCAATTTTGTTGTAGGTATCTGATAGCCACACTCGTAGCTGTATTGCAAGCTAAAATTACTAAATAGCAACCTTGGTCGAACAAGAACTCAACTCCGTTTTTGGTTATCTCCAAAATTTCTATACTGCTCTTATTGCCCAGTGGACAGTTTTGGTTGTCTGCAAGATAAATAATCTGTGATCGTGGTCTGAGTTTTAAAAACTCATTTACAATAGATAATCCTCCTACCCCTGAATCATAAAAACCAATCATATCTTAGTATTTAATATTTAAATCATTTTGTACTTTAATGAAATTACCTTTAGCCATATCGCCTAAATACTGATAAAGACGGTCAGATAATTTGATAAGGTATTGTATTTCTGAATCTTTCAGTCTAGATAAAACAAAAGTTTCACTACGATGCTTATTTTGCGACGGTCGGATACCGATTTTAAGTCTCCAGATTCGATCTGTAGTCATTTTGAAGCTAAGTAAGTGCTGATAAATACTATCTATCCCTTTATGTCCACCACTGCCACCATTACAAACCAGTTTTATATTATTTTCTTGTTGGTCACTATCATCATGTAACAACAAAATCTTTAACAAATGGTCAGGTTTGAATTTAAAGTAATTAATAAAGGAAGACAAGGCTTGACCACTATGGTTAATATAGCCACTGGAATACAAAAAATATATAGGAAAACCAAAAGAGTTGCTTTTGCAAAATACAAACTCAGAATGTCTTTCCCACTCCAGAGACAATTTTTTGACTAAAATCTCTAACAAAAATCTACCAGCGTTATGTTTGGTCTGTAAATACTTAGATTCGTTGTTACCTAATCCATAAATGATTAACATAAAAAATCAAAAAATAACCATAAATAACTTTTGCAACTCTCAAAACTATAAAATCAAAAGTTTATTCAAAAGTATATGTATTATAAACCAACATTATACAGTGGTAGTCACTTTTTCATTGAAAATAGGGGGATTAGCGATATGTTTGATTAGTTCGTTAAACTCCTCATATTCTAAAACTTCTTTTTCCAGTAAAGTAGTTGCTAAAGTCTCTAGTTCAGATCTGTACTTTTTAATAATCTGTTGTGCGGTTTTGTAAGCTTCATCAAGAATCTTTTTAATTTCATCATCAATGCTTTTAGCGGTAATGTCGCTATACAATTTATCTCTTTCGGTCATCTCTTTCCCCAAAAAGGCTAGATGTTTTTCTTCCTGGTAGGCTATAGGACCTAAATCACTCATGCCAAAGCGAGTAACCATATTTCTAGCTATTTCAGTAGCTTTAGTAAGATCGTTAGATGCTCCAGTGCTAACCTCACCATAAATTTCTTGTTCTACTACATAGCCTCCAAACAAAACACTAATTTCAGCTAAAAACTCGCTCTTCTTTATAGTTATAGCATCTTGCTCACCAGCATCGGAAAAAGTGTAGCCAGCAGCTCTACCCCTAGGAATAATAGTCACTTTTTGGACTTTCTTAGCTTTGGGTAAAACCGTGGCTACAAGTGCATGACCAGCTTCGTGATAAGCAGTTAATTTTTTTTGTTCTTCGGTCATAATTTTACTTTTCAAAGACGGCCCCAACATAACCTTTTCAATTGCCTCTCTTATTATAGTATCAGTAATTTCCTTCTTCCCTTCGCGGACAGCTAAAATAGCTGCTTCATTCATCACATTCATCAAGTCGGCACCACTAAAACCTGATGTTCGTCTAGCCACAACTCCGAAATCAACATCAGCGGCAAATTTTTTATTCTTAGCATGAACCTTAAGAATTTGTTCTCTTTCTCGCTTATCTGGTAAAGTGACAGTGACTTGCCTGTCAAAACGGCCGGGTCTAAGTAGTGCAGGATCAAGAACATCAGGTCTGTTAGTAGCACCAATTACTATAACGGTTGTGGTTGTTTCAAAACCGTCCATTTCAGTTAGAATTTGATTTAAAGTCTGTTCTCTTTCGTCATTACCACTACCCAAACCATAACCCCTCTGTCTTCCAACCGCATCGATTTCGTCTATAAATACCACACAAGGACTCCTTTTTTTGGCTTGAACAAAAAGATCGCGAACACGACTGGCACCCACGCCCACAAACATTTCCACAAATTCGCTACCAGAAATATAAAAAAATGGTACGTCAGCCTCACCAGCGACCGCTTTTGCCATTAATGTTTTTCCGGTTCCAGGGGAACCAACCAAAAGCACTCCTTTAGGAATTTTAGCCCCCATTTTAATATACTCTTCAGGTCTTTTAAGAAAATCAATAACTTCGGTTAGTTCTTGTTTAGCTTCTTCATTACCAGCCACATCAGCAAAAGTAATCTTATTTTTAGTATCTATTTTATCTTGCAGTCTAGCACGAGAATTACCAAAAGAAATTGAACGAGAATTTACATCGCCAAGTTTTTTAAGAATAAACAAAGCAATCAAAGCAATAATAACGATTTGAATCATCATTTGGAAAGTTGGACTTTCGAGTAGTTTTGTCCAAAAAGATTTAGAAATTTCTCTGTAAATAATTTCTCCATCTCCATTACCTATCCTTATACTCTCACCCCCTAAAGCGTTATTGATATTTTCAAGAGGACTACCAGATTCCGGGGAAATGTTTGGAAAAACACGCGTTTTAACATTATCTCTTGAACGATTTTCTGGATCATTAAAAAGTTCGACAGTCAAAAGAGTTTTGTCTTCAGAAACTACAATAGAGCTAACATTACCTTGTCTAATTTCCGAAATAAGATCAGAAAAAGTAGGATTATCTCTTCTTTGCCTATTTACATTATTATCCAATATAGTAACGCTAATAACGAAAATAACAAACAAAGCAATGACTACCAATAAATTAAGAATAACTTTTTTATTTTGATCTATATCTGACTTCTTGGGATTATTTTTTGATTTTTGCTCTTTTGGGTCAACCATAAATCACTATAATTTTATAGTTTAAACTAACTATTTTTTAATTATTTTAATTAATCTTTTGTCAAATACATAGGTTTGTTAATTGTGGCAAAGATTCTTAGTTTTTTAATTTTAAATCGCTATAGAATCACTGCTTTAGAACTAGCTTGAATAATATTCAAATGAAAAATTTACTTGTCAAAAGTAAAAAACTATTATATACTTAATCCCACCTGATTAATCAACAAATTTTGTTATTTTTATGTCTAACTTAAGCAATTTTATTTCAAAGTCTATTATAGTTTTTGGTGGTAGTTTTAAAAATCTTATTGGTGCCATTATCTTGTTCATAACCGCTTTAGGAGTAGTTTTAGCCCCAATCCAAGATACAGTAATATTTGCACAAAATCAAGGTATAACTCCAAATCTCCCTACGGATGTGTTTGGTGGTCCAATTGCTGGGGATCAAAATTCTATACTTAACACAATAGTGACTGTTGCGCAGTTTATCGTATTTGTTTTTGCTGGCGTATGTGTATTAATTATTATCTGGGGTGGTATTCGCTGGGGAACTGACTCTGGAGACGGTAAAGGTGCGGAAACTGGTAAAAAAATAGTTATAAATGGTGCTATTGGTTTGACCATTGCCGCTCTTTCTTTTTTAATAATTAGAATTATCTTTGGTATAATTGGTGCTGTACAAGGTGCATTCAACCAAAATTAGACAGCAGATAATTAAAGTAATGTTCAAATTCCAATTCAAAAATTGATTTAAAATTTCCGACAAATAAATGAGAGTTGTAGATTTACCTATATTTGGATTTTTGGTTCATGTTTTCTTATTAGCAGCGATAGGTTTGAGTATATTTCAGTATTATGAATCTTGGCAAGTAAATACTCAAATTGAGAAAAGTAAAACTACAATTGCAATAATCCAAGAAAACATAGACAATCTTAGAAGTCCTAACAATTTCTTAAATAGTGATAATTATAAAGAAAAAATAAGTAGAGATGCAAACTTGAAAATAGAGGGTGAGTATGTGATAGACACTTCAGGTTTAGAGGATGTAGAACAAAAGATTACAAATTTTGTTCCTTCTCAAGAGGTAAATAGAAAATCTAATATAAAAAAATGGTGGTTTTGTTTTTTTAGTCCACTTAGAAATCAGTGTGCTAAATAAAATATTGGAAACTGACTTTTTGTCCAATGATTGTTGTATTTTATCTTGTTAGAATACGAATTTTTTAGAAATTCTTTAGAAATAATAAGCATTCTCGATAATCTGCACATCTTTATCCATAACTATTGCTACATCAAACCTAGCATTGTGTTGGGCGTATGTAGGGAATTTGAATAAAAAAGCTTGAAATGCTTTTTGCAAACTCAGAAGCTGTTTACGACTAATCTGCTCTAAAGGGTTGCCAAAAGATAAATTTGTTCTAGTTTTTACTTCTACCAGCACAACTACACAACCTCTAAGTAGAATTAAATCTATTTCCCCGAGCCTTCCTTTTGATCCATCTGCATAATACTGAAAATTTTTGGCAATCAATTCATAGCCTTTTTGTAGATACTTGTGTAAAACCAGATTTTCACCAAGTCTACCAACTTTCACTTTGTTCAACATAAAGTTAATAAAAACTATTATCACAAAATATTGTCAAAGCCTCATCTTAACTACTTCATACACCCGAAAACAATCAAAAAAATTGTATTTAATGGTATCATTGTTTGAAAAAGTAAACTTATGCCAACCTAATGATTAACAGTCTGTTCTTTTTTAAAAAGAGATTACCTGTATATATATTAATTGGTTAGACTGGAATTCGCTGAATATTTAAACAAAACAAGATAAATTCTAATTTAATCTGACAACGTTAAACCAAATCAATTACAATCACCTAAGATAAAGGTATCTTTAGACAAAACAAAGATTGCCCAAACTAATATCAAAAGTTGGTTAAGTGTTTGAATAAAATGAATAAACGCAGTTGAAGAGCTTTTAATTTCTTTTTTTAAACATACTTCTAATTCTTTTTCCGACAATTTCTATTGGATGCTCTGCTTCAGCTTTTCTCATAGCCAATAGTCTATGCATTTGATTTTCATCAGCTTCTTGCATCCACTCTTTAGCAAAAGTTCCATCTTCTACTTCTTTTAAAATCTTTCTCATCTCTTCTTTGACTGCAGGTGTGATGACTCTAGAACCTCTAGTCTGACCACCAAATTCGGCTGTATTAGATACAACTTCCCACATTCTTTCTAAACCTCCTTCATAAATTAAGTCAACAATCAATTTAGTTTCGTGTAAACATTCAAAATAAGCCAATTCAGCAGGATAGCCAGCCTCTACCAGTACTTCAAATCCAGCTTTAATCAATGCCGTTAACCCCCCACACAAAACAGCTTGTTCTCCAAATAAATCTTCATATGCTTCTTCTTCAAAAGTGCATTCCATAACTCCTGCTCTAGTTAAACCCATTTCTTTACACATAGCCAAAGCTAAGTCTCGGGCATTACCTTCTAGGTTGTCTTGAAACACTGAAAATAATGCAGGTACTCCGAACCCTTGTCTATAGCATTTATAGACTTCAGTCCCCGGTGCTTTTGGAGCTACCATAATCACTCCAATTCCCTCTTTGGGTACAATTCTCTTAAAAACGATATTAAAACCATGTGAGAAACTAAGAGTCGCTCCTTCCTTAAGGTTTGGTTCAATTTGTTTTTGATATACTTCTTTTTGATTTTCGTCAGGAATTAAGATATGGACAATATCACCCCATTTAGTTGCTTCAATGATTGTAGTAACGGGTAAACCATCTTCTTGGACTTGGTCCCAAGACTTACCACCTTCCCTAACACCAACCACGACTTGAATTCCAGACTCAAAAAGCATTCTTGCTTGAGCTCTTCCCTGGGCACCATAACCAATAACGGCTACTTTTTTGTTTTTTAGAGAATCCGAACTGACGGAATCATCATAAATAACTATCCTTTCTTCTGCCATAAAATATAAGTTGATTAGTGTAATAAAAAATATTTACCGCCTCTATTGACCACTTCCACTTCTATGTCAAGTAGATTACTTAAATTAGATGAGTTGAGCATGTCCTCTTTTGCTCCTTGAGCAAAAATTGTACCTTTTTTCAAAAAAACTATTTTATTGATTGATTCGGGCAATTCTTCTAGGTTGTGAGTAACATAAATAATAGGCATAATGGTAGAAAGTTTGTCTACTTGTTCCAAAAATTTGAGTTTTGTGGGTATATCTAAACCTATGGCTGGCTCGTCTAAAATAAGTAACTTGGGTTGTGTAACCAGACTTCTAGCAAGTAGAGTTCTTCTTTTTTCGCCATCAGACAAGACTTCAAAAGGTCTGTCTTGAATACTTAAAATCCCAAAATTATCCAAACTTTTAGTGATCAAATCCTTTTCGAAATCCTCAAATTCTCTACTAGCACCATATACACCATCAACACCTGAAGCAACAACTTGCCACACTGTATCTTTCTGACTAAACCAAAAAAGCTGTCTGCTGGACACAAAACCAATTTCACGACGAAGATCTGAAAGCCTAGTTTTACCAAAAACCTGACCAAAAATTTCCACATAACTACCAAAACTGGGAACCAAATCAGCTGACAAAACTCTAAGCAAAAAACTTTTACCAGCACCATTAGGTCCCAATATAGCTACTCGATCGTGTACCTTGATTTCTAGATTAATATCGTGTAGAATAGTCTTTCCAGATTTTTTAACATAAAGATCTTTCAGTATTATTATATTTAACGTATCTAAGTAGTTTAACATATCTATAGGGTAAGACTTTGTAACAACTTAACCTAATTTGAATTGGATTTTATACTCCTTAAGGAGGTTGAACAGAGACTTGACTAAGGTCAAAACTTCCTTTCGTCAAGTTTTTTAACAAAAAAAATTGGGTGAAAATCTAATCCCTTAAAATTATTCTTTACAGAAAAAATAAAGTTGCTAGAAGTAATATTTTTTATTTACGGCTAACTAAGTTTCGTAGAATTTACCAAACAAGTATGTAAAATAATTCCATAAAAAAGCTAAATTTGAAAAAAATAAACATTATCAACTTTTGCTTATTTTCCTTAAAAAACTAAAAAACCAGTGTTAATAAGATCTATAAACGTAAAATTTCATCTCATTTATTCTAGTTTTATCAAAAGGATCGAGAAAATAAATTCTGACAAGTTCTAATTTATGTTGAAAAGCAAAAAGCTATTTAAATAGCCTGTAGACAAGTTTAGTTTAATTTTTTAGTTATTTTTAACCTTACTAAAATAGATAATTTATAACAGTATGAACAACCTAAGCTTACAAAGTCAAGTAGATTCAAAACCTTCTGAAGAACTAAAAACCTGGTCAATAAAACCGAAAAAATTTTGGTCCTATTTTGGCCATAATGTATCTGTTTTGATTGCCTTGGGTATTGTTTTTGTTTTTCTTGTATCAATACTTTTAACTTTTTCTTATAATTCTACCTGTAATCATACCTATAATCGAACAAAAAAAGAGATATTGAATCTTGTAGACCAACACTATATTGGAGAAATGCCTGATAAACAGGATTTTTTTGAGGGGGAACTTAGAGGTTTGGTAAGTGCTTTGGGAGATCCTTTTAGTAGTTTTTTAAATCAAAAAGATAATGAAAACTTTAAAAATAATATAGATCAAAAATATGAAGGAATTGGGGTGAGGTTAAAAGAAACTGAGTTGGGTATAATTATTTTGGAAACTCTGCCAAACAGTCCTGCTAGTGAAAGTGGTCTGCTACCTGGAGATGTTATTATCGCTTTAGATGGGGAGAGTATACAAAACAAAACTGTTAACGAAATTAGCTCCAAAATTCTTGGTGAGGAGGGAACGGTTTTGCAAATGGTTGTTTTAAGATCTGGTCAGGAAATTGAATTTTTTATAACTCGAGCCCAAATCACTAGTCCTTTAGTTTCTTTAAGAATTGAAGATGATATTGGAATCATTACTCTATCTTCTTTTGGTAGCAACATAGACACAGAAATGTTGATTGTGGCATCAGAAATCGAACAAAACCCAAAAATTAAAAAACTAATTTTAGATTTAAGAGATAATACTGGAGGAATGTTTAGTGGTGCAGTAGCTGTATCTTCTTACTTTATTGAACCAAATCTGACGGTAGCTATAGAAAGATCAAAAAAAGGAGAAAAAATTGATATTTCAGCTCAAAAAGAAGTATCTCTAAAAAAATATCCTTTGATTATTTTGACTAATCAAAAAACTGCTTCAGCTAGCGAAATTGTAGTAGCTGCGATTAAATATCACAGAGATGATGTAATATCTGTTGGTCAGACTACTTTCGGTAAAGGAGTAGTACAAACTATTTTTCAATTACGAAGCGGTGGTTTTTTGAGACTAACAACAGCCGAGTGGTTAAGTCCAAACGGAACAGCTATAAATAAAATTGGAGTAAAGCCAGATATTGAGATAAATTCACAAGAAGATACCTTACAGATTGTTCTAAATAGTTTTGATTGGGAGTCAAAACAGCTTGTGGAAAAATAATATGAATATAAAGTTTTAGGCAAAATCCCATCTACAAATATACTAATCTCTAAAGCTAATGATTAACTAAAAGTATATGTCTAAAGTAAGAATTCATCCAGAGTGGCAAATTGCCTTATCAGAATTCTTTGAAAGTCAAGACTTTGAAAGATTAGTAAATTTTGTTAAAACTGAATATGCCACCAAAAAAGTCTATCCAGCTCCAATAAACATTTTTCGAGCTTTTGATCTAACCCCATTTTCCAAGGTTAAAGTAGTAATCTTAGGGCAAGATCCTTATCATGGACCAAACCAGGCTCATGGTTTGTCTTTTTCTGTACCTCAAGGTGTACCCTTACCACCATCTCTTCAGAACATCTATAAAGAAATTCAGACAAGTTTAGGTATTCAAAAAGATTTTACTAATGGTAATTTAGAAAACTGGGCAAAACAAGGGGTACTACTTTTGAATGCAATTTTAACAGTAGTAGCAAACAAACCTACTTCACATCAAAACAAAGGTTGGGAAAAATTCAGTGATTATGTTATAAAAACCATCTCTGAAAAAAAAGAAAATGTCGTTTTTATGCTTTGGGGTAAATTTGCTAGATCTAAAAAAATCCTCATAGACACTCAAAAACACTTCGTTTTAGAAGCTGTGCATCCATCTCCTTTTTCTGCTCACAATGGGTTTTTTGGTTGCAATCATTTTGGTTTATGCAATCGATATTTAAGACAAAAAGGTTTAGGTCCTATTCATTGGTAAAATTTTTTGAAAAGGTATACTTTTATAACACAACGAGTTATATTTTTTTACAAAATTTAAAATAGTATATAACAAATAACACAGATCTAAATTTAAATTTAGAAATTATTTTAATTGATCTAAAGCAAAAAACTAAACTTTGAAAATATAAGTTTATTTTTATTTATTGCTCATTTGTTGATTTGTACTAATTATATTTTATATATTTATCATTCTAATTTTAGAAAAATCAACAATTTTAATTGTATGCTAACATACTCAATTTTTACTTATTCCATCGAAAGTTTACAAAAAATAAACCAAAACTGGTCAAACGAACTTAAACTTGCTTTCAAGGTCTTTCAACTAGTTTAATATTTGCCAAACGTAAAATTACAAAACCAACAGATTCCATCTTTGATGGATTAGCTATAGTTATAAGAGTATTGTATGAGTGGTAGTAATTTAGTAGTCTCCAAAATAACCAGAAAAGATGATAAAATAGAAATTTTATCTTACCAAAAATCATCTCTTCCCAAGCTGTCCAGCAAGTAAACTTTGTTTGGATTGGTACAGTAGAAAAATAAATACCAGACGATATTTCTAAGATTGCTCTCAATTTTGCTTATCCTCTATCTCCAGCCCAAAATGGACAAATGTTAGGTGGAGTTTTAATGGCTTCAAGTAAAGAACACTCTTTTGATGGACTAATTGGTGAGCAAGTTAGTTTACAACTAGAAAAGTACCTTAAAGATAAATTCAAAAAAATTCGAAATAACAGTTGCCAACGATACTGTTTGTTTGGTATTGGCGGATATATCAAAATCGCAACCTGGAAATCTATTTAGTGGAATTGTGGATACTGGATTTAATTTTGGTCTTTTTATTGATGGTAATGTAGTGATAAATCTAGAATCTGCCAATTTTGATAAGTTTGAGCAGACTGACAGTAGTAAAAAGAATTTGTTTAAATTCACTAGATCCCAAAAAAGGAATGTACGAAAAAGGAATTTTATAAGCTTTATTTATATTCAATACTATGTTTACATCAATACTACAATTTAATTCCGAACAAAATAGCTGACAAAAAGTAAACTCTACACACAGGATTAATATCCTAGCTAGTCAAAATTCGGGACAAATAAAATAGCTCAACAATTGTTTCAACGATCAGCTTCGCTTTGGTAATCCGCGTTGTTATAATTTATTTGTTTAAACAAAACCAAAATCTCCATATCATCATATTATGAAAGACAGTTTATTTTGGAATGCGTGGAATTATAAAAAACCTTGTTTATGACGGATTAGTATAATTGGGTATTACTATTGGAAATTTGCAAGTGTTCAAATTGGAAAGAAATTCATAATTATATCTTAGATACCGCTGAATTCATTATTTAAGTATGTCTATTCAGAACGGACTGTTCTATACAACATTCTATACAACACATTAAACTCTATATTTATCTTTTGAATTATAAGCTATAAGTATCCTCAAAAATTGAGATTGAAATCTACTTAACCTATTCAAATATTATTAACAAGTTTCTGAAAAATTACTTTAAATCAAAGGATGTTGGCTAATAAACATATGTATAAAATACTATTTTCTCAAATTAAAATTGAATAATTTTAAATTTTTTAAATTTTTTTAAATTTACTAAACTGATTTAAATCAAGAAAAAACTTATAATTATCTATCTTTATAGCTTTAGGGCAATAACTTATGTTCCTCTGGTCTATTTAGATATGACTCAGTGCTTTCCAGCTTTAATACCTCATTTTGGACTGTGTTTAGGTTACGATCAGCAACATCATAGTTTTGTTGAGCTTGGCGAAGCTTGTCTCCAAGTTTACGAAACTCGTCTCTAAATGAATCAATGTTTTTGCGAACAGTTTTTAAACCACTAATAATCAACTCAGCGTTTTCGTTAATATGTCCACGAAATTGATAAGTTTGAATAAGCATAATCAGTGGAAAAATAGTGGACGGTGAAGTGGGCTGTACTCTTAATTTGTGTAAAAATTCCAAAGCTTGAGGATTATTGATAACCTCGTTATACATACTATCTGAGGGAAAATAAATCATCAGAACATTTACAAAACCGTCCTTAGAGTATTTTTCTTTAATTTCCTTACCCATACTTATTACCGTTTGCAAAAAATTTTTAAGAGCTGTTTTTTTGTTTTCGCTATCGGCATCAATATAATCCTGAAACTTAGTTAGCGGAAATTTACAATCAATTCCAATTTTGTAGGAATCAATACTAATTACAAAATCCAAAATCTCCCCAGATCCAGGTACTTTAACTTGTTTTTGCCAACTACCTGCTGCCAAATGTTCTCGCAAAAGACTTTCTAAATAACTTTCCCCAAAGCTCCCAAAAGCTTTAGCACTAGTGCGATCAAAAATACTATTCAACTTCTCTACTGCTTTGGTTGACTCGATCATCTGCTGTGCCCTGACTTCCATCTGACTTAAATTCTTAGTTACATTTTCAAAAGACTTCAAGTTTTGAGCTAAGTTTTCATCTAATCTCTTACTAATTTCAATTTCTAATTGGTTTAGTTTTTCTTTGTTAGCCGCATTCAATAAATCAAAATTTTCTTTATTTCTCTGGTTCAATTCAGTAACTGACTTAGAAAGTTGATCACGAATTTGGTTAAGTATAGCTAACAAAGTTTTTTGGATTTGGTCTTTGATTACTGTAGTTTCCTCTAATAACTTCACTTGGAGTTCGTTAAATCTAGCTTCTTGGCTTTGGGAAGATTTATTAATTTCTTTGATTATTTGAACTAAATTTTGAGTATTATTTTGAGATAATTTGGCAATAACCTCGTTAATCAGAAAATTAGAATCAAGATTAATTGACGATTTCTTGCTTAAAGTTAAGACTTGTAAAACAACAACAGTAATCAGAATTACAATTAGTAAAATGTCCATAATTTTCCATTTAGATGAATGTCTAAAAATTTATACTTTCAATGAAAATGTCAATCAAGAATTGACTTCTCTTTCGAAATTGAAAAAAATAACAATATCTCAGAAAAGAGCCAAAAATCTTAAATTGGCTAGTCCTGAAATAATTGCTTATTTAGACAGGCAAAATCATACTCTTGAATTAGCTAACAGATTTGAACCACTTTGGGTAAGCTTGGACCAACAAGATTGGTTTAATACTCAACAAATCTATTTTTTGTTAGGACCCAAAGCAGGTTTTACAGATACTAGGGTGGTTTTTATTTGGTTACAGACTTGGAAAATGTTTAACAGAAAAAGTCTAACAACACAAACAGCGCTGTCTGATGTTGATTTTTTTGTATTCAAATTAGTTCAACATATTAACCTAGAAAAGTGCAACTATTTTCAAATTAAAAATATAATCAAACAAGCTAAGTCAAATTTAAAAAGTTTAAAAGGTAAACTAACTTACACAACTGAACCACGGATTGGAAAAATTAAGTAGGTACAAAAACTAATACAATTTAGTATTAAAAAATTAAGTATATGTTGAAATTGAAAAAATAATAGGATTAAAAACCTCAATTTGACTATATTTTATTTTTATGGTACGCTCCCCTGCCCTCAACATTATTAATGTTGTTGGACTTAGCAGTCTTTCGGCTTTTTTTGTATGTCGTATCAAAAGTTACCTTTTCATCCTCGTAATCCGGAAACCCTGGAGCTATTGGTGACTTTAATTATCGGTAGAAAGATAGATGAATTACCCAGAGACTTACAACCGAGAATCATTGAGCGGTGTGTTGAGATTTTTAACAATTATGCTATTGAATATCTTAGAATTTATTATGGAGAAGAGTCTGTAAAACATTACAATCATTTTTTAATTGGTGATAAAGAGGGAGTTGGAGATTTACAAGTTTTGTTGAGTCAACTAAGACAAGTATACAAAAGTTTTACAGATCTAGTTAGTGCACAGTCAGTTAAATTTTAATTATTGCTTATGTTTAAGAGATTACTTACAGGTTTGGGGAACATTAATCCCGAAAAAGGTAAAATAGAAACGATAGTAGATG
>OGCI01001734.1_pt1 | contig 16967 bp, 12 predicted proteins | sample 1570021 | NCBI WGS metagenome assembly OGCI01 (sample SAMN06264664, study PRJEB24512) | hot springs metagenome | isolation source: Hot spring water | place: South Africa: Tshipise | collected 2015-06-21 | reverse complement strand
GAGCGTTTGGCGGTGGAGCGTGGTTTGCGTCAGGGGTTGGAGGAAGGACGCCAGTAGGGGCTACAACAAGGGCTTCAGCAAGGGTTTCAGCAGGGGATTGTTCAGACCGTAGAGACCCTTTTGCGGTCTCGGTTTCGCGAGGTTCCCGAAGAGGTGCACACTCTCTTGCTGGCGGTCAGTGATGACGCGCTTCTACTTCAACTGAGCGTGCAGGCAGTGCAGGTGTCGTCGCTGTCGGAGTTCACTGAGACGCTCCGCTCTATCGTGAACAAGCCTCAGGGTCAAAACGAAGAAACTCAATAAAGATACTATTCGTAAAGATACCGTAAGTCAGAGGGATAACCATGAACGAGTCAACTGGGACTTGGAAGGGTCCGCTTGTTCAAGTGGATGAGAACCGTTGGCGCATTCCAAAAGATTACAAACCTGGAATGCTTGTCGACGGAATCATCTACGCCAGCAAGCGTATGATTGAGAATATCAAGCAAGACAACGCTCCTGAACAGGTGGCGAATGTTGCTTTTATGCCTGGGATTGTCGGGGCATCTATCGCAATGCCCGATATTCACTGGGGGTACGGGTTCCCGATTGGCGGTGTCGCCGCGATGGATGCGGAAGAGGGGGTCATCTCGCCCGGTGGGGTGGGCTACGACATCAACTGTGGCGTGCGCATGCTCCGCACCGACCTCACCGAAACCAAAATCCGCCCGCGTTTGAAGGAGCTGGTTGACCAGATTTTCCGTGACGTGCCCGCAGGGTTCGGGGGGGAAGGACTCATCAAGCTCAAACCCGACGACCTGCGCCAAGTGATGCTCAAAGGCGCTCAGTGGATGGTGGAGCACGGCTACGGTAGGGAAGACGACATCCTCCACACGGAGGCACTTGGACGGCTGGATATGCCCGACCCCGATGTGATTACCGACAAAGCCATCGAACGCGGGAAAGACCAGCTGGGAACGCTCGGCGGCGGCAACCACTTTCTGGAGATTCAGGTCGTAGATGAAATCTATGACCCAGAAGTCGCTGAGAAGTTCGGCATCACCCAAGTTGGGCAAGTGACCGTGATGATCCACACCGGTTCGCGCGGGTTCGGGCACCAGACCTGCCAAGACCACCTTGAGGTCATGGAAGAGTCGTACCACAAGTACGGCATTCATCTGCCCGACCGTCAGCTGGCTTGCGCGCCCATCCAGTCGGAGGAGGGGCAGACCTATCTTCGGGCGATGCACTGCGCGGCGAACTTCGCCTTCGCCAATCGTCAGGCGATTGCGCACTGGGTACGCCAAGCCTTTGCTAAGGTGTTCCACAGCAAGCCCGAATCGCTGGGCATACGCCAAATCTACGATGTGGCGCATAACATCGCCAAGATTGAGGAGCACATCGTGGACGGCATGCCCCGAAAAGTGTGTGTCCATCGCAAGGGCGCAACTCGTGCATTCCCGCCGGGACACCCCGAAGTGCCCGAAGTGTACCGCGAGGTGGGTCAGCCCGTGTTGATACCGGGCGATATGGGGCGCTACTCGTTCCTGCTGGTCGGCACCCAGACGGCGATGGAGCAGACCTTCGGCACAACCTGTCACGGGGCAGGGCGGATGATGAGCCGAAAGGGCGCGCTGCGTGAGGCGAAGAACCGCAACATCGCCCAAGAGATGGCTCAGCAGGGGATTATCGTGCGCGCTCAGAACAAAGCCACCCTCGCCGAAGAGGCATCCTACGCCTACAAAGATGTGGCGAATGTGGTGGATGTGGTGCATAATGCAGGCATCTCGCGGAAGGTGGCGCGCGTACGCCCGATTGGAGTGGTCAAAGGTTGATGGCACACCCCACCAACTGGCTGGAAGTTGACCTTGACGCGGTACGGGCAAATGCCCAGACGGTGCGCGCCATCCTGCCTCACCCCGCCGAACTGTGGGCGGTCATCAAAGCGGACGCCTATGGACACGGGGCGGTGGAGGTGGCGCGCGCACTGACCCAACCGCACCCTGTAGCCCAGCGCCTGATTGTTGCCACTCTGGATGAGGCGGTCACCCTGTGTGAGGCGGGAATTGGGGCTTCTCTGATGACCCTCTACCCCTACACCTATCCCGACGAGTGGGAGACCGCCCACCACTACCAGATTGAGGGCGTGATTGACAGTGTAGAAGGCTACCAGCAGGCGTGCCGATTGGCAGAGCGGAATGGGTGGCTCCTCAAGACACATCTGGAGATTGACACGGGCATGAGCCGATTGGGCATTCCTGCCACTCAAGTGGAGCGATTTGCTGAGCAGTGGACACCCAACGCACCGCTACAAATCGTGAGTGTCTTTACCCATTTCGCCAGCGCCGACTCGGACAACACACTCACGCGCCAGCAGTTGGAGACATTCTTGGAGGCAGTTCGTCTGCTCAAAGCACGAGGCTTCCCCTCCGTGCCGTTGCATGCTTGCGCCAGCGCAGGCATCCTGAATCTGCCCGACGGCACCTTAGACGCCGTGCGGTGTGGGCTGATGGTCTACGGTGTGATGCCCACCTCTGGTACAGAGCATCCTCTTGCCCAGAGGCTCAAACCCGCACTTACTTGGCGGGCACGCGTGTTATCGGTTCGTGAAATTCCCGCGGGGCAGGGGGTCAGTTATGGTTGGCGTTTTCGTGCCCCACGCCCGATGAAGGTCGCTACGCTGGGAGTGGGCTATGCCGACGGCTACCCGATTGGACTGAGCAATCAAACCCCTATCGCATTGGGGGGGCGCGTTGTGCGCCAGATTGGACGCATCTGTATGGATATGCTGATGGTGGACGCCACCGAGGTGCCTGACTTGCAGGTGGGAGACTGTGCCACGCTGGTCGGGCGCGACGGCGAAGCCGAGGTTCGCATAGAGACCCTCGCCCAAATCTTAGACACCACGCCCCATGAGCTTACCACCCGACTGGGCAGTCGCCCCCACCGAAGGTTTCGTGTAGGGGCGTTGGTTTGATTACTGGGTTATCCACACCTGCAAATCCGAAAAACGAGCCTGAAGCTCGGGTGCCACTACCAACGCCGTGCTAAGCGCATCCGCCAACACAGGGTCTGAGTGCAACACCGACACCTGACGAAACTCGGGCACGGGATAGCCTGTGCGCGGGTCAATCAGGTGGCAGTAGCGTCGACCTTCCGCTTCAAACCACTGCTCGGAACCGCCCGAAGTGCCCAGCGCCTGGTTGCACAAAATCAACTCTGTTTCGGGATTGATTCGCACTGCCCAGCCTGAACTTTCGGGGGGCGCTCTTAAGGCGTAGAAAGTGCTACCTCCCGCATCCACGAGGGCATTGTCTACCTTCAAGTCCTTCAAGCTGCGCACACACTCGGCGATTGCCCAGCCTTTGCCGATGGCGCCGAAACTGAGTTCCACACCGGGCACCGCGTAGTAGACCCAACGCCCCTCTGGTTCCAGAAGCACCAAATCCATCCCCACATGCTCCAATGTCGCTTCAATCTCTTCAGGGGTGGGCACGCGGTATTGTTTCTGTACAAAGCCCCACAACCTCAGCACGGGGGTGATGGAGGGGTCAAACGCGCCGTCTGTCCGTTCCCAGAGCGTTTTGCACAGTTGCACGAGGCGGAACATATCAGGCTCCAGTCGAACGGGGTGCTGATGCGCATGGGCGTTGAGATAGCACAGGTCGCTGTCGGGCTGGTAGAGGCTTAGTTGGCGCTCTAAGCGTTTGACCGCCTCGCGCAGTTCTAAGGCGACCGCCTCGCCCTCGCTTTCGCTCAGGGTGGGCACCCAAAGCCGATAGTCGGTGCCCATCGCACGCCACTGATAGACTCGGCTCATTTGCCCAAAATTGCGCGCAGGGCGGGTTCCAACTCTGGATAACGGAACGCGTAGCCCGCTTCCAACAGTCGCTGGGGCAACACGCGGGAGCCTTGCAAGACGACCTCTGCCATCTCGCCCATCATCAACTTGATGGCGAAGCCCGGCACCCGAAACGGCGCAGGGCGTACCAGCACGCGCGCCAGCGTTTTGGCGAAGGTGTTCATCGTCACGGGGTTGGGCGCCGTGAGGTTGAACGCGCCCGACAGGCCGTCGCGCTCCATCAGAAACTCGGTGGCACCTACGATGTCGTCGATGTGAACCCAAGAGAGCCACTGCTCGCCCGAACCAATGGGACCGCCTACGCCCAGTTTGAAGGGGGCCAACATACGCTCCAGCGCACCACCACCCTCACCGAGCACCACGCCGATACGAAGGTAACATAGCCGAACCCTCAGCTCGGGTACGCGCTCCGCTGAGCGCTCCCAGTCCAGCCCCAAATCCACCAGGAACCCCTCGCCGGGCGGGGTCGACTCGGTGGCGGTGGTGGTGGGCGATTGGTCGTAAATGCCGATAGCCGAGGCTTGGAGCCACACGCTGGGGCGCTCAGAGAGCGATTCCACTGCTCGCACGAGGCACTGGGTGGGCACCACTCGGCTGGTGCGCAACCGCTCTTTCACGGCGGGCGTCCAACGCTGAGCAATCGTCTCGCCTGAGAGGTTCACGAGAGCGTCGGTCGTTTCCAGCTCGCGTGCCCAATCGCCTACCGTTTGACCGTCCCAGCCGACGGCACGCGCGCCCTGAGGGAGTTTGGGCTGAGTGCGTTCGGGGTTTCGGGTCAACACCACGACCTCATAGCGAGGTACCCACGCGGAGAGCATCGCTTTGCCAATAAACCCGCTGCCACCAGCAATCACAATTTTCATACACAGCGATTGTACCCCTCTGTGCCCCCAATAATTCCTGAATAGGACTAAAGACCTAATTGGGGTACTCCTAATCGTGGTATACTGCTGTTGGCAGAGATGGAATCGAGTTCCTATGAGTGGTATTTTCGCCTATTCGGGGGCTTAGAGGCGCAGTCAGGTTCTCTGGTCATCACACGCTTTCGCACGACGAAGACGGGCTTGCTACTGGGCTACTTGGTTGCTCAATCGCCCCATCGGTTTGCCCGCGAGCAGTTAGCGGAACTCCTTTGGCACGACTCTGAGCCTGAGCAGGCGCGTGCCAGCCTCAGCGTGTCTCTGAGTGCTCTGCGCCAGGCCCTCACTACCCCCCACCAACAAGAACCTCTGCTCATCACCGATCGCACTTCGGTCGGCTTGGACACCCGTCGTTTCGTTTCGGACATTCAGGAGTTTGAACAAGCCATTCAAGTCGCCCAATTCAGCCAAGACATCGCCCAACAGCGTCAAGTGCTAATCAGAGCGCTAGACCTCTATCAGGGTGAGTTTATGGCGGGGTACTACGCCGACTGGGTTTCAGACAAAAGCCTAACTCTCCACTTCCAAATCCTCAGCGTTTTGGAGCGATTAATAGCGCTGGATACCGAGACGCCTGACCGCCTCACGCTCTGGCTCCAGCGACTGGTGGAGTTAGACCCGTTCAATCCCCAACGGCTGGAGCAGCTCGTTCGGCACTATGAGGCGCAGGGGAACCATGAGTTAGCCTACCGCACCTGCGAGGCTTGGCAGAAGCGCTGGGCAAACGAGATGGAAGGTGCTCCCCCAACTTTGGTTCAACATTTGGCAGAACAGGTTGGGCGACCTCGTGGGCGTCTGCGATCGCCTACCGCTCACCGTCCACCGCCTCACGAGACGCGTCCCGACAAACCTCCTACTCTGAGCACACCCGCCCCTATCAATCCCGCCGCTCCCGCTTCCTTGCCCAGACCCGCTCATCCGTGCTTTGGGCGTTCCGCAGAACTGCAAGAGATTAGTGAGTTGATACGGCGGTCGGCGTGCGTCACGATTATCGGTTTGGGTGGGATGGGCAAGACCCGCATGGCTCTGGAAGTCGCTCACCACTTTCAAGAGTCGGGCGAGTATGCACCCCACTGGGTGAGCCTGCTGAGCCTTTCCAACGCTGAGGAAATTCCCCGTGCGATCGCCGAGTCGTTGGGTCTGCCTGGAACCTACCACCCTATGCGCCAGCTGGCACTCTACTGCCAAGAGCATCCCGATACGCTGGTGGTTTTGGACAACCTGGAGCACTTAATGCCCGAAGCACGCTCGGTGATGGCGGAGCTGTTGGAGGCAATCCCGCCTTTCCGCTGTTTGGTGACCTCGCGTATCCCCCTCCATATTGCGCAAGAGCAGAGGTTCACTTTGGAGCCGTTGGCGCTGGGAAGCTCGCACGAATCACCGGCACTGCAAATGTTTCTGGCGTATGCTCGCAAAGTGCGCCCCGACTTTCGGCTGACCGAGCAGAATAAAGAGGTGTTGTGTCGCTTGTGTGAGGCGTTGGAAGGTGTGCCCTTAGCGTTGGAGCTGTCGGCGACCCGCTTGAATGTGCTGACCCCACGCCAGATGTTGGAGCAGATGGAACATCGGCTCAGTTGGCTTCGCACGCGACACCACGGCGTGCGTGAACGCCACCAAAGCCTGCGCGCCGTGCTGGATACCACGATGACCCTGCTCTCCCCAGAGGCGCAAGAGGGCTTCACACGCTTGGCGGTGTTCCCCTGTCCGTGGACTTTGGAACAGGCGCAACAGGTCTGCTTCCCCGAAACCTCTACAGAGGTTGTGCAGGAATGGCTGGAGGAGTGGATAGAGGCGGGTTTAGTGCGCGATAGCCATCAATCCGAAGCGGTGTTCGCTTACATGATGCTGGAGGTAGTGCGCGAATATGCTCTGGGACGGCTTGACCCCTCGGCGCACGATTTGCTTTGGCGCGCGCATCGGGATTGGGTGCTCCAAACAGCGCAAGCGTGCCAATCCGAAGCGTATCATCAGGGCATCGTGGAGTGGCTCCGCTACTGGGACACCCAACGCCTGAACCTGTGGCAGGCGATTGAGTTCTCGCTTCTGTCGGGAGAGCCTGCGCAGGTGGTTCACCTGATGTGGGCGACCCAGCGCTACTATTTTCTGCGCCCCTATCTCGTCAGGGCGTTAGGTTGGTTAGACCAAGCAATAACGGCTGGAATAGACCCTGAAGAGCGCCTGCGCGCAGGGGTGCTGAGGTGCCACTATCTGTTCCGACTGGAACGATTTCCCGAAACCTATCACGAGGCGCAGACGCTCCTGACGCTTTGCACTCCAGACCATCCGCTTTACGGGTGGGTGCTGTACTGGCTGATGCACAGCGCGTATATGGTGCGCGATTTAGCATTCTTGGAAAGCCACCGTGAAGAAGCGTATGCGCTGTGGCAAGCCACTGAGGAACCTGCGCTTTCGCTGGCGTGGAATCGGCTCTTTTTCTATCTTGTGCCCTGTGATGACACGCATGGATGGGTCGCTCAGTATGGGCAACAGGCACAGCGTTCAGGCGACCCTCTGCTCATCCGCTACGCAATAGAGTGGCAGTCGGAACACTGGATGATACACGGGGACTACGCGCGTGTCTGGCGCCTGATGGATACGCTGGAACAGAACCCTCTCACTCAGGATGATGCTTTCGTGCAGTCGGTGATACTCATTACGCGCGCCCTCTGTCATCTCCACGCGGGACGGCTGGAGTTAGCCGAGCCGTTGATACACAAGCGTCTGCAGTTAGACTCGGAAACAGGCACCCATCCAGAGCCGACCCTTATCACTCAGCTAAGCCTACTGCGCCTACTGGGGCGCTATGACGAGGCGCTACAGCTCGCTGACCAACTGCTGATGAGTCCAACTGTGCAGGAATGGTTCCACCTGAAGGCGTCCACTTTGGAGCTGTTGGCACGAACCGCGATGGATGTGGGCGACTGGCGCCTTGTGGAAGATGCTATAGAGCAGGCGATGCAAGCACGCTATCAAGAGGCAGACCCCTATCGCACCCACTTCACGGCAGTTGCGCACGCCCTCGTGAAAGCGCGTACCCAACCTGAAGAGTCGCTTGCGGAGCTGGAACGCTGTCTTCAGCACTGGCGAGGAGTGGGCGTGCGTCCTCAGCAAGCCAACACACTGATGGCGATGGCAGAGGTATTCCTTTATCTGGAACGGCTGGACAGCGCTGAACACGCCATCACCGAAGCCTGCCAGATCAATCAAGCGTTGGGGCGTTCGATCGGCGTCGCCTCGTGTAAAGAAACTTTAGCGCGCATTCGCCATCGTGAGGGGAGAAGCCTTGAATCCCAGCAGTTGCTTCAAGAGGCAGAGAGCCTGCGCAATCAGACGGGTGCCCCACGCCCACCCGCTTGGCAACTATAAGCTGCCCAGTGCCCCCAACAGGGCAGGTATAATTGCCAGCGAAGGAGTGGGTTATGTCAATCATAGAGAACATTCACGCCCGCGAGATATTGGACTCGCGTGGCAATCCGACTGTAGAGGTAGAGGTGGAGCTAGAAGACGGTTCAAAGGGGCGTGCTGCGGTACCTTCAGGAGCCTCCACAGGCGCTCACGAAGCATTAGAACTGCGCGACAACGACCCCGAACGCTACTTGGGACGCGGAGTACGCAGCGCCATCGAGAACATCCTGGAGCGAATTGCCCCCCAACTGGAAGGGATGGACGCCTTAGAACAGCGCGCGATTGATGAGACCCTGATAGAGATAGACGGCACCGAGAACAAGTCGGAGCTGGGGGCGAACGCCATCTTGGGGGTCTCGCTGGCGGTGGCACACGCTGCGGCGCAATCATGTGGACTGCCGTTATACCGCTATCTTGGGGGAGTGGATGCGCATGTGCTACCTGCGCCCTTGATGAATGTACTCAACGGGGGCAAGCACGCCGAGGGTGGGGCGGATTTCCAAGAGTTTATGATTGTGCCCATCGGCGCCGATAGCTTCGCCGAGGCACTCCGATGGGGCACGGAGGTCTACCATCATCTCAAGCGCGTCGTTCACGAGAAGGGCTACAGTGCCACCGTAGGCGATGAGGGCGGGTTTGCCCCTCAAGTCACTACGGCTCAAGCCGCGCTGGACCTGATAATGGAAGCCATCCAACGCGCGGGCTACCAGCCGGGCGAACAAATCGCTTTGGCGTTGGATGTCGCCGCCACCGAACTTTACAAGGGGGGCTACTACATCCTCCGTGCCGAAGAGCGCACCTTAGACCGCGACCAGATGATACGACTCTATGAAGAGTTGGTCAACAACTATCCGATTCTTTCTATTGAGGATGGGCTGGCAGAGGATGACTGGGAAGGCTGGAAAGCCCTCACAGCGGCGCTTGGAACCAAACTGCAACTGGTGGGCGATGACCTGTTCGTCACCAACCCCACACGGCTGGCGAAAGGAGTGAGCGAAGGCTGTGGCAACAGTATCCTGATCAAGCTCAATCAGATTGGCACGCTGACTGAGACTCTGGACACGGTTCGCTTCGCCCTGCGCAACGGCTTCTCCACGATTATCTCGCACCGCTCCGGCGAGACCGAAGACACCACGATTGCCGACCTGTCCGTGGCGACCAACGCCGGTCAAATCAAGACAGGCGCGCCTTGCCGAACCGACCGCGTCGCCAAATACAACCAGCTCCTGCGCATCGAGGAAGAACTGGACGCCAGTGCCGTCTATGCTGGCAAATACGCTTTCGGACTCGCATGAGACGCACAAAAATTATTGCGACCCTCGGACCCGCTATCAGCGACCGCGAGAAGCTCTTCGAGCTGATTGAAGCGGGCGTGAATGTCGTACGGCTCAACACTGCGCACGGCGATTGGGACACGCGACGCCAGTGGATTGACTGGATACGCGAAGCCGAACAGCAGTACGGTATACCCATCGGCATACTGTTGGATTTGGCAGGTCCCAAAATCCGTATCGGCACGCTCAACGAGCCTATCCGACTGGAAACAGGGCAGTCGGCAGAGTTCGTGCTGGCGAATGAGCAGTCCGATAGCGCCATCCCTCTGCCTATTGCGGAGCTGTTCCGCGCGGCACGCCCCAACGACCGCCTGCTGATTGATGACGGGAGCATCGAACTGCAGATTACCCGCGTGGAGACAGAACGCTTGGAGACGGTGGTGTTGGAAGGCGGTGAACTGCGTTCGCACAAGGGCATCACGCTTCCACATCGCACGCTCGCCCTCCCTTCCATGACCCCCAAAGACCGTGAAGACCTGCTCCAGGGCATTCACGTGGGCGTGGATTGGGTGGCGCTCTCGTTCGTGCGCTCGGTGACCGATGTGATGAACTTGCAGGCGCTCATCAAGGAGTATGGCGCGGAAATCCCCGTGATTGCCAAGATTGAACAACCTGCAGCGCTGGAGGACTTGGAAGAGATTGTGCAGGTTGCGGATGGCGTGATGGTCGCACGAGGTGATTTGGGGGTGCAAGTGGACCTTGCCGATGTACCGCTCATTCAGAAGCGTATCATCCGCCTGTGCAATCAATATGCCAAGCCCGTGATTACTGCCACTCAGATGCTGGAGAGCATGATTCGGGAAGGGCGTCCCACCCGTGCGGAGGTCACTGATGTGGCGAATGCCGTGCTGGATGGTACAGATGCTGTGATGCTGTCGGGCGAGACCGCGGTCGGGGCGTACCCAACTCAAGCCGTGCGTTGGATGGCACGAATCGCCGAAAGTGCCGAAGAATCGCTGGATTTCGGGCGTGCCCTGCTCAACTCCCAGCCCCAATCGCACGGTACGACCGAAGCGGTTGCCCGCGCAGCGTGTGTGGTCGCCGAGATGGTCGGCGCTAAGGCAATCCTGACCCCTACCACGCGCGGGAGCACAACGCGTTGGGTGTCCCACTTCCGACCCCAGCAGCCGATTTTGGCGCTTACGGAGAGCGACCGCGTGTGGCGCCAGATGAGCCTTTATTGGGGCGTCGCCCCGCTTCGTATTCCCCATGTGATTCACACGGACGAAATGACCACCCAGGCGTTGATCGCAGCGCGTAAGACCCGACTCGTGCGTGGGGGCGACCGCGTGGTGCTGACGGCGGGCGTACCTGTGAATGTGCCGGGCAATACCAACATGATTCAGGTGCTCACCGTAGAGCGCTGAGACAAGAGAGCTATCGCTTCGGTACAATTACGCCCGATGGACTACGCGGTGATTGTGGTCGGCACAGGGCACGCTGGGTGCGAATCCGCGCTGGCGACGGCACGGATGGGCTGTCGCACGCTCGCTATCACGATGAACCTCCAACGCACCGCCCACATGCCCTGCAACTGTAGCATCGGCGGACCTGCCAAAGGGCACCTCGTGCGCGAGATAGATGCCCTCGGCGGGGAGATGGGGGTCACCATCGACCGCACGCTCACTCATATCCGATTTGTGGGCACTGGCAAGGGACCTGCCGTGCGCACCCTCCGTGCCCACGCCGATAAAGACCACTACCCGCAGCGAATGCTTCAAACCCTTCAGGTGCAGGAGAACCTCACGCTGATGGAAGGGGCAGCGGCGAGCCTGCTCGTGCGGGATGGGGTCTGCTACGGCGTCCGCTTGGAGGATGGCACCGAAATCACCGCGCAGGCAGTTGTGGTGACGACGGGCACTTTCCTCAACGGGCTTTGCCACATCGGGGAGCGCAAAATCCAGTCGGCACGGTTCGGCGACCGACCCAGCACGGGTCTGACCGAAAGCCTGCGCCAACTGGGTTTTCGTATCGGGCGCTTCAAGACGGGCACCACGCCCCGCCTTGATAAAGACAGCGTAGACCTCAGCCAGTGGCAAGTGGTGGCCTCGGAGCCGTGCCCGCCGTTCTCCTTCAAACACGACCGCCTGGAACCGCCTCGCCCGCTCCTGCCTTGCTGGCAAGCACACACGAACGAGCGCACCCACGCGATGATTCGGAAGAGCCTGCACCGCTCGGCGATGTACGGCGGGCACATCACGGGCATCGGTCCGCGCTACTGCCCCAGCATTGAGGACAAAATCGTGCGCTTCCCCGACAAGACCAGCCACCCCGTGTACTTGGAGCAAGAATATTGGGACAAACCCGACCTGTATGTTCAGGGGATGTCCACGAGCCTGCCCGAAGAAGTCCAGCTGGCATTTCTCAAGACCATGCCCGGGCTAGAAGAGGTGGTGATGCTCCGTCCGGGCTACGCGGTGGAGTACGATGTGGTCTATCCCGACCAGCTGTATCCCACGCTGATGACGAAGGCGGTTCAGGGGCTGTTTTTGGCGGGGCAGATTAACGGCACATCGGGCTACGAGGAGGCATCGGCACAGGGGCTGGTGGCGGGCATCAACGCAGGGCTGTATGTCCAACGGCGCGAACCGCTGGTGTTAGACCGTGCCAGCAGTTATATCGGCGTGCTGATCGACGACTTGGTGACGAAGGGGGTTGAAGACCCCTATCGGATGCTCACGGGGCGTGCGGAGCATCGGCTCCACCTGCGCCACGATAATGCCGACGAGCGTCTGACCCCCATCGGGCGCGAGGTCGGGCTGGTGGATGGTGAACGCTGGCGCCGTTATCAAGCGCGCGCTTATGCAGTGCGTGCCGAGCTGGAGCGATTGGAACAGTTGGAAATCAGCGGGCGCCACAATCCGCAGTTGCTTGTGTTGGGAGGCACGCCGGTGAACGCACGGGTCTCTGCGCGCGAGTACCTCCGCCGACCCGAAGCGACCTACGCCATGCTCGCCGAGCTGTTTCCGCCCGAAACGCCAGTGCCCCCCGAAGTCGCAGAGCAGGTGGAGATTATCGCCAAATACGATGTCTACCTGCGTAAACAGCGCCAGCAGATCGAGCAGATGCGCAAGGTAGAACACTGGCGTATCCCCGACGATTTGGACTACGAGTGTCTCAGTGCCATTTCGCGCGAGTCGCGTGAGAAGTTAGCACGGGTGCGACCACGCACGATAGGGCAAGCGGCGCGCATCCCTGGCGTACGCCCCGCCGATATTGCCTGCCTGATGGTCTATCTCAAGGGCGCTAACGGACGGTAAGGTATACTTCGCACGGTGAGCCGTATGCATGCTCAATCACTGTCAAAACTGGACTACATTCCCATCAGCGCCCTACCCGACGAGGACGGTGTCCCGATGGAGAACTTCCTGCACCGATTCCAGCAGAACCTCCTGTTGGAGAGTCTGACCTACCACTGGCGCGACCGCCAAGACTACTTCGCGGGCGCCAATATGTTCGTCTATTTCAGCTACGAGCAAGCCGAAGAAGTCATCAACGGCGAACAGAAAGCCTATCGCGGTCCCGACTTTTTCGTGGTGCTGGACACGACTTACCAACCCCCGCGCACGAAGTGGGTGGTCTGGGCGGAGGGAGGGCGCTATCCCGATGTGATTGTGGAAATCCTCTCGCCCAGTACCGAGCAGGTGGACCGCGTGGAGAAGATGAAACTGTACGAGCGGGTGTTCCAAACTTCGGAGTATTTTTTGATTGATTTTGAAGGTAAGACGCTGGAGGGATACGAGCTGCACCTGAAGCGCTACCGAGCGAAGGAGCCGAACCCTCAGGGCTGGCTATGGAGCGCCCAACTGGGGTTGTGGTTAGGGCTGTGGGAAGGCGTGTATCAAGGCTATCAAGCTCGGTGGTTTCGGTTCTACACCGAAGGAGGCGAGTTGGTGCTGACCCGCGCCGAGGCGGAGCAGGAAGCGCGCGAGCAAGCCGAACACCAAGCCGAACTGGAGCGCCAACGCGCCGAAGCCGAACGCCAGCGTGCCGAAGCCGAACGCCAACGCGCCGAAGCGGAACGGATTGCCCGTGAACAGGCAGAACAACGTGCCCAGCAAGCCGAGGCGGAACTTCAAAGGCTACGCGCACTGCTGGCGCAACGGGAACCGCCCGAAGAATAGCCCCCGAAGATTTTTTCCACCCAAATTGGGGGCAAATCACCAATTTTGCCCCAAATTCAGCCCCAAACCCTTGACAGGTAGACAAAAAGTAGTGTACAATATTCTACATATGGGAGCCACCATCCCATCTGCTGTTCTTAGCGAAGCGACCACAGTCCTCCCCTAACGCTTGGGGAGGACATTGGAGGTGAACCGATGGCGAAAACACTGACACAGGCACAGAAGGCGATTCTGCAGTACATCGTGCAGTTTATCAAGGAGCACGGCTATCCACCCACCTTGAGAGAAATCCAGCAAGGCACGGGGCTGGTGCGAAGCCTGCGCGGAGTAGCGATACACCTGGACGCGCTTCAGCGCAAGGGCTACATTGAGCGGGGCAATCAGGCGCGCTCCATCAAGGTCGTCCATCCTGACTACCAGCCCGAACGCGAACGAGTTCGGTTCTTGCCCCTCATCGGTACCATCGCCGCAGGAACCCCGATTTTAGCCTACGAGAACCAAGAAGACCTCATCCCCGTGCCCGCCGATATGGTGCGCAATGTGGAGAACGCCTTCCTCCTGCGCGTCAAGGGCGACAGTATGGTCGGCGAGCATATCCTCCCACGCGACTTGGTGGTCATCAAGCCCCAGCAGACCGCCTTCAATGGCGAGCTGGTGGCGGTGTTGGTGGGCGATGAGGCGACTATCAAGCGCATCTTCTTTGAGCGTGAATGGGTGCGATTAGAGTCGGCGAACCCCGCCTACGAGCCAATCTATGTCCGCTCGGAGGAGGCACGCGTCATCGGCAAGGTGATCGGACTCCTGCGTGACTATGGACAGATGGGTATGCAATAAGTCGTCAGGTACACTCCAATTGATGAAAGGCAAGGTAGTCGGGCTTGTGGTGGCAATCGTGGCGGTGGCTGTGGCGGTCGGGGTACGGCTTACATGGCAGGCTCCTGACCCGCACGAAATGGCTCACCGAAAAGAAGCGGAAGCCATCAACAAAATAGACCAGATTGAGACGCTCCCGCTAGAAGACCAGTTAGAACGCCTGCAAGCGATGCTGGAGCCGACCCAACCGCCAGAGGTTCGGGTCGCAGCGCTGGAAGCGATTGCAGACCTTCGTCCGCCCAACTTGCTCACGATTCTGGAGAATGCCTTGCGCGATTACCACTCGGCAGTGCGAGTGCGCGCAGGTGAGTTGGCGCACAAGCTCCCCAAAGAACAAGCACTCCGATTCCTGCTCAATCTCACCGATGACCATGACAAGGATGTGCGCCTTGCGGGGCTTCAGAAACTGTCCCTGCTGAGGGACAAGAACGCTGTGCCCACGCTCATTGGCTTATTGAATGACCCCAACCTTGAAACCGTTCAGATGGCGATGAGTGCGTTGCGCTCTATCACGGGTAAGGATTACTACGCACGCTACACGGACCCTGAGCCGGAGCGCCAGCGCGCTGTTGCTCAGTGGCAAGCGTGGTGGCGCACCGAGCGAACCAAGTTCCCCCAGACTCCTGCGGCTACGCCGTATCAACCTGAAATCTCCGTCCCTGCCGAGAAGGTGACTTTGCGCCTGCTGGATGGCACTCAGGTTAGCCTCCACCGCCCCGAAAAACCTCTCCTCATCAACTTTTGGGGCACTTGGTGCGCGGGGTGCGTAGCGGAACTGCCTGCTCTCAAACAACTTCACGAAAAGTACGGTGAGCGGATTCTGATGGTCGGCATCGCCTATGATGAGCCTGAGGGCGAACAGGGGCTGAAGCGATTTTGCGAGAAGCAAGGGATTCGCTATCCCCAGATGTTAGCCAATCGGGATGTGGAGCGCGCCTTCCCTATCCACGGGGTGCCCCAGACCGTGCTGATTGACACCAAAGGGCGCATCCGCTATTGGTGGGAAGGCGCACGCGATTATCACACCTTCGCCCGTGCGCTGGAACGCCTGCTCCGAAATCCCTGACGGCTCATAACACCCGCACGAAAGTGCCACCAGGCATTCGGCGCGCCAGCCCCAACATCTCAAGGGTGGTCAGCTCCACCTGCACTTGATGGATGGGCATATCGGCAAGGCGGGCGAGTTGGTCTAAGTGTTGAGGCTGTAAGTTCAGCACGCTCAGCAGGCGTTCTTGAACCTCGGTCAATAGGGGTAGATTGGGAGTGCGTTCCTTTGGCTCGCTGTGAATGCGCAGGGCGTCCAAGATATCGTGCCCTGATTCGACCAATCCTGCCCCATCTTTGATGAGTGCGTGGCACCCCTTGCTGGCGGGGTTGTCAATACTGCCTGGCACGGCGAACACCTCGCGCCCTAGCTCGCCAGCAATCCGTGCGGTGATAATTGCTCCGCTGGCTTCGGGCGCCTCAATGACCACCGTTGCCAAACCCCAACCCGCAATCAGGCGGTTGCGGTTAGGGAAGCGCCATGCGTCGGGTGAGGCGTAGTAGCCATACTCCGAGATGACTGCACCCCCCGACTCGGCAATTTGCTGAAACAGGCGACGGTTGCTGGGGGGATAAAGCTTGCCCAATCCGCTCCCCAAAATGGCGACCGTGCGCCCGCCATGTTCAAGAGCGGTCTGGTGAGCGACGGTGTCGATGCCCTCCGCGCCTCCGCTGATAATCGTTAACCCCGCCTCACACAGGTCGCGTACGAACCGTTCGGTCACCATCCTTCCGTAGGAAGTGGGTCGGCGTGTGCCCACGATGCTCACGGCGAAGCGGTCGCGTTCGGCAATCTCGCCCCACACCCACAGCGCAGGCGGTGGGTCTTCCAACTGCTCCCGAAGGGGTGGGGGATATTCGCCCTCCCCCTGCGTAATCAGCCGAACGATGCCCTCTTCAACGGCGCGCGGGAGTTTGGCAGGCTCGTTTCGCAAGCGCTCTATCGCCACGATGTCAGCTTCCCGTAGGTTGGGCACGGTGCGCAGGTCTTCCGAAGACGCTTCGAGCACGGCTTCGGGCGAACCGAACGCCTCTATCAGCGCGCCCAACTTGCCCGCCGAAAAGTCCAAGCTCATGAGCTTATACCAAGCGATGAGTTCCTCTCGGTTCATGGTCGCTCTACGAACTCCCATTCATGCTTTCGGAAATAGCGCAGTCCCAAGTAGGCGATGCCCAACCCTATCAGCAGGTTGACACCGAGCAACCAGAGGGGCAACGGCATATCAGGATACTGGACGGCTTGGTTGGCGAGCGCAGGCGTCTCTTGAATGACCGCAATAGGGGGCAAGATGAGCTTGCGGTACGCCATCGCCAGTGTCGCCATCGGATTGAGGAAATGATACACCCAGAAGAGGGGTTCCCGCCATGCTTCGGGCACCAAAGTCGTATAGCGCAACTGCTCTGAAAAATAGATAATCGGCGTGAG
>OGCI01001729.1_pt1 | contig 17001 bp, 12 predicted proteins | sample 1570021 | NCBI WGS metagenome assembly OGCI01 (sample SAMN06264664, study PRJEB24512) | hot springs metagenome | isolation source: Hot spring water | place: South Africa: Tshipise | collected 2015-06-21 | reverse complement strand
ATCAGTCAATTACAATCGAAATTTCTGATGGCGTTCAGATTCAGATTGAAAGAAATAAAATTAGAGAGACAAAGCAGATTCAATCTGTGAGGCTGAAAAAAAGAAATTTTAAAGCTGATCCAAATGGTACCAAATTATTTGTTGCACCAACTGCAAGAATTCAGGATGTTGGACTTGGATTTATCAGCACAAGTCAAGTGCTTTTCCCTGCATTATCAATCTCACCAACAGACTTTTTTCAAGTTACTGCTGGAGTTTCATTTTTTCCGGATAATTCATTCAAAGACCAGTTCAAGTTTGTTTCACCAAAAATCAGAATATATAATGCTGACAATCTTCATCTTGGATTCGGATTAACTTATCTTGATGGCAAAAATTATTACTCAACCTCAGTTTATCTTTTAAGCACATTAGATGGGAATCCTTTCTCAATCACTGGTGGACTTGGATTTGTTAACAACAAAAATCGTATAAGTCACAATCCAATTTTTATGATTGGAATAGAAAGAAAGATTTCAGAAAAATCCAAATTGATTAGCGAAAACTGGATGCATCCCGATATTCCGGGATTCACTTTTTCTATTGGATTTAGGTTCTGGGGAGAAAATTTTGCTGCAGACTTCGGCATATTTACCAACACAGCAAGCTGGGACAGAAGTTATCCTGCTTTACCTTATGTTGGATTTGAATACAACTTTTAATAAACAATTGAACAGATTATTTTAGGAAGTAATTTCAATGAAAAATTTTTAAGCACTTTAAATTTCAGGAGATATTATGGAATTTTTTGAACTTCATCCCGAAACCCCACAACAAAGATTTATAAATAAAGCTGTTGATGTACTTAAAGACGGCGGAATCGTCATTTTTCCAACAGATACATATTACGGTATCGGCTGCGACCTTTACAATAAAGATGGAATTGAAAAATTGTTATCAATTAAAAATGAAGACAAAAACAAATTGTTTAGTTTCATTTTTTCGGATTTCAAGAATATCAGTAAATATGCAAAAGTTTCTGATTCGGCTTTCAAACTTATGAAAAAGCTTTTGCCGGGTCCTTACACATTTATTCTTCCTGCAGCAAAAGAAATTCCTAAAAAACTCTGGAGCAAAAGACAGACTGTCGGAATAAGAATTCCCAAACATAACATTGCATTAAAGATAGTTGAAGAACTCGGAAATCCGATTGTTTCAACAACTGCATCAAACAGAATCGGAGAGCCGCTGACAGATACTTTCGAAATAAAAAACATATTCAACATATCTGTTGATCTAATGCTTGCTTCATCAAATGTAAGTTTCGAGCCATCAAGTGTCGTTGACTTGAGTGGAGAAGAGCCGGTCATTATTCGGCAAGGAGCTGGCGATTTATCAATATTAAATATTTAAACTTTGGAATAATTATGAGTCAAAATCAAAATAACGATATAGAACATCTGTTAAATAACCTCTCCGATAATTTCAATCATTCAAAAGAAATTGCAATAATACTTGCAGCAGGACACGGAAAAAGAATCAAATCCCAGCGTTCAAAAATGCTTCATAAAATCTGGGAAATTCCAACCGTTGAAAGAGTTTATTCTGCCTGTAAAGACGGAATACCTGATTGCAACACAATTGTTGTGGTAGGAATAAAAGCCTCAGATGTTATGAGTGTGATTGGAAAACGTAATTCGAACAAATTTGCATTTCAGAAAGAGCAGATGGGCACCGGGCACGCAGTTCAGACAGCTATGTCGGTGATTCCGAAAAATCAGGATTTCGATACTGTTTATGTTCTGCCCGGTGATATGGGATTGCTCGATGCTGACACAATGAAAATGTTCAAAGAAGATTTTCTTAATTCTCATTACGATATGATGGTTTTAACCGGAGTTTACAGTGGTGATCCGCTGAAAAATTATTACGGCAGAATTGTTCGAGTGAAAGAAAAAACAATTGACGGTAAATCATCCGGTGAAGATTTCGGAAAAGTAATCGAAATTATTGAATACAAGGATATTCTCGCTTTAAAAGATGATTCACTTTACACAGTTGAATACAGAAATAAAAAATATGGATTCACAAAATCTGAATTACTTGAAATTAATGAATACAATTCAGGTGTATACGCTTTTAAGTTTGATAAACTAAATCAACTTATCAACAAACTATCATCTAACAATGCACAAAACGAAATTTACATTACTGATTTAATTTACATTTTCAATCAGCATGGATACTCGGTTGGGGCTGTTTCTCCTGAAAATGATTATGTTGTGATGGGTTTCAATGATAAAGCTGTATTAAAGGAAATGGAAGCAATTGCCCGAAGAAAAATCTTCGACAGGTTGAAAAACATTATTGAAATTTCTGATCCTGATGATTTCTTCATACACGAGGATGTAGTGAAGCGTATTGAAGAAATGGATAAGAAAGGCATTCCTCTCGATATTTCACTTGACAAAGGAGTTTACATCGGGAAAAATGTTAAATTAAATTATAATAATCATTTCGGAAGAGCTGTTTTTATTGACGGAAATGTTGTTCTTGGTGAAAATGTCAGATTACAGAATATGGTTCATCTTTCTTGTTTCCCAAATCAGCAATTGATTATAGGTAACAACGTTGAGATTCTTTGGAGTGATATAATAAAAGGAAATATTCAAATTGGTGATAACTCAAGAATTGAATCGAGCGTGAATATTACGGGAAGCGATGAATATCCAACCAGAATTGGGAAGAATGTGTTAATTAAAGGAACGAGTTATCTTTTTGGAACCGTTGTAGAAGACGGAGTTTTCATTGAACATTCTGTCTTGATTAGAAAGAAAATCAGAGCTGTGAAAGATGAAAACGGAAACATTCGTCCTGTTCGATTTTACGTTCCAATTCCGGAGGGAGCGGATTTAGTTAGAGATATTCGATAAAATTGATTGGCAATATTAAGCAGTTATAAAATAATTTATTTTTCATTACAGATAAGCAAGAGTTTTAATACTGAATATTTAGTTTAAATTTTTCCCAATAAAATCCAAAGGAGAAAATCTTGAGTGAAATTCGCATTGCAATTATCGGAGCGGGGAATATTGGTACAGCCATCGCAAATGGATTAAAGAAATCTGGTCGTTTTGTCCCGGAAAATATAATCTTAACCAGAAGACGATCACACTTACTTGAAGAAATGAAAACTCAGGGCTTTAAAGTTGAAAACGATAATTTAGAAGCAGTAAAAAAATCTCAAGTAATTATAATAGCTGTTGAACCTCAACAAATAGATAAAGTTTTAGAAGAAATTTCTTCTGTTATTGTATCGGATAAACATATCATTATTTCAGTAGTTACCGGTGTGAACACTAATCAAATTAAAAGTAAAGTTGGTAAAGAAATAAATGTAGTACGGGCAATGCCAAATACAGCGATTGCAGTTGGCGAATCAATGACTTGTATCGCTTCTGATAAATCGGATACATCAGCTATTGAACTGACAAAATCAATATTTGAAGCAGTAGGTAAAACATTGGTGATTTCGGAAGAAGAAATGATTGCAGCAACTGCGCTCGGTGCATGCGGAGTAGCTTTTTTCCTGCGAGCTATCAGAGCCGCTTCTCAAGGTGGAATTGAAATCGGTTTCCAAGCTAAAAATGCTCTTCAAATTGCTGCTCAAACAGCAAGAGGTGCAGCAACTTTGTTACTTTCAGCCGAAAACCATCCGGAGTATGAAATTGATCGTGTTACTACTCCAAGAGGTTGTACCATCGCAGGATTAAATCAAATGGAACACGAAGGGTTTAGTTCAGCTTTGATTAAAGGGATAATCGTTTCAGCCAACAGAGCCTCAAAATTATATTCGAATAAAAAAGGCGAGGATTAATTCAAAAAATTTTTCTCGCCTTAAATACTCAAATTTTATATAAATCAGAAATCTAATTTTGCTTTTCCAAACCAGTCAAGCTTATCCCCGACTTGGATGTTATGTTTGTCCGTAAAACCTGCAACAACTTCAACAACATATTTCGCTGGCTTTGATGAAGGATAACTTTGATCAGATAACACCTGAGTGTTTTTATGAATCGTTACAATTGTTTTATTTGCATCCACAAATATCATATCGAGTGAAATGAAAGTGTTTCTCATCCAGAAAGACTGAAATCTTTCAAAAGGAAAAATGAAAAGCATTCCCTGATTTTCCTGCATTGACTTTCGGTTCATTAGTCCTAATTCACGTTGATATTCATCATCCGCAATTTCAATATCAATCTTTGCTTTCTGTAAGCCTGTTGTGTCAGTAAAAACTAATTCACCTTCTTTTGTAAATGGATATTCCATAATGTCTATTTTATCATTAATAAAAAATTCTTTTGCAATTAAAAAAACAGCTAAAATTATAATAACTAAAGCGGCTAATATTTTTATCCAACTACGATTTTTCTTTTGTTCTTTATTTGTCTTCATTTTTATTCGGATTATTCTTGATTTAATGGTAATGAAATTGTAAAACAAGTTTGCTTTGGCTCATTTGAAACAAAATAAACTTCCCCACCTAAAAAGTTTTCTATAAAGAGTTTAATACTGTAAGTACCGATTCCTCTTCCTGTTTCACCTTTGGTAGAGAATGACCTCTGGAAAATCTGCAATTGGATATCCGGAGGAATTACTCCCTGATTCCAAACGTGAAAATTTATTTTCGCGTCTTTTATTTCTGAATAAAGTTTTATTGAATCACCAACTTTAGTTGCTTCCAGAGCATTTTTTATTAAATTTCCAAGTGATCTGACAAGTATAGTTTTATCGGTAGTTATTTTTATGTCGGTTTGAAGATAATCTACATTAAATAATTTATTCTCCGCTTTGTAACTTTTCGAATACAACAGATAAGCTGATTCAAGAATTGAGTTAACGCTATAAGTTTTTTTATCAACGTGTAATTGATTTTTTTCAGCGTTTATAATCATTCTTTGAAAAGTAATTTCATTAAGAAGCTGATTTGAAGAATTTCGTAGCATATCGAGATATTCAGTTATATCTTCTTTTTTATAATCTTCAGAAATTATCTCAACGATATTTCTGATTGCACCTGCGGTATTCAAAATGTCGTGGAAAAACACTCTCTCAAGATTGTTCTTTCTTTTTTCTGCTTCAAGGTCTTCTAAATAAACGAGCAGGAAATTTTCATCATGCAACTCAATGAAAGTTGCTTTTACTTTTAAGTCAAGTGCAACAAGAATACCGTTTCTTTTGGTTGTGATTCTGCATTCCTTTATATCGAATACTTTCGTGTCTTTGGCTGATTTAATTGCCTGAGCAGCACCACATTCCGTGCAAAAAATTGATGTACCACAACCTGCTTTCATTTCAAATGCGTGAACACAGTTTAATGCTTCTCCGAGTCGCTTGCCGAGAATTTTTGCAAGATTAGTCTCACGCAAAAAATTCATGGCATTACTGTTTGCAGCTACTATCTGTCTGTTGGAGTCAATTATCAAAGCTAATTGGGGATAACTTTCGAGAAATTGCAAAACAAGTTTATCGTCGCTGATTAGTGAATGCTTTGTAAAAATTTCCTCTTCGGTTGTTCGAAAAGGAGAATCAAAATATGTTTCTATCATTTTAACACCATAGATTATTCTATTATCATTATCGGATATTTATTCAAATTTTTATCCCAATAAGGAGACTTTTTGTAAAAAAAGTTTAATCTCTGATAAGGATTTTTGCTAAAAGATTCATCGGTTTTCAATTTGGTCTCAAATTCCTCTTTTAATTTAGAATCATTTCTTAGCATCTCCTCGGCGATTTTTTCCATTACATAAGATTCGAAATATTCTTTTTGTTCGAAAATGGAATTCATAAAACCCCATTTGATAAATGAATCATCAGATTTTGGCTCTAACAGATGAACAATCAACTTCAGTGTAATTTGGTTTGTCGGAATTATAAAAGTTCCTTTGGGCAATTTTACAGTCTCATAATATTCTTCAATATCAAAAGAAGGAATAAAACGACTTTCATAAGGTCTGTCAGCAAATTTCACATTATCAAACTTGTATCGCTTCACTTTAATTGTAGTGTCATTTTCCAAAACAGAAGTTTCGATTCCGTGAAGCTGCATTCTCTTTATCAACTCAAAATATTCAACAGGAATAACGTAAAACTTTGGAACTTTAACAGAGTCAATAACTTGATGATAACGATAAAAATTTAATTTGAGGTTTTTGGGTTTGTTTGTATAAACAATTTTTTCCGTACCTGAGATATTTGAAAATTCTTTGAAATACTCAAATCCCTTGAAATCAACTTCATCGAATTTATCAGTTGTTTTAAATTTCAAAGGGAGATATTTTGAATTATCAGTATAATTTTGAATTGTTTTCAAATCTGCATTTTCATTAAGAATCAACAAATTAGTTGAATTAATAAAGACAAAATCCAATGTAGTTTCCAAAACAGCTTTGGTTGAGAAAACTCTGTTTTTGTATGGTTTGAGCATATGAGTTTCAACAAGAAGAGCCGGGCGATTATGCAACGCAAAATAGCCTGTAGATAATCTCGGTGGAGTAACCCAATCTATCAAACCAGAATCAAGTCCTTTATCCCAGTGTTTGAGAGCTACATAATCAAAAATCGGAAATCCTTTTTTCTCAACGTTAGTAATTAAATAAGGAATAAAATTGCTTTTCAGAAATTCAGCTGTTTCCTGATTTATGTTTTGATATTTTTCAACCTGATAAGTTACTTCGTACTGATAGTCAGCTCCATTGGTTGTGTGAGTATCAATTATAAAATCAGGAAGCCAAGTAGAGACTAAAGACAGCATTGCTTGCATTTCAGTAGCGTCTGCTTTCATCCAGTCTCTGTTGAGATTGAAATTTAATGCCGTCGTTCTCCAGCCCATCTCTTCCGGTCCATTTTGATTGATTCTGTTATACTTACTTTTTCTCTCGTGACCATCAACGTTGAAGATTGGAATCACCAAAAGATTCAGACTATCAAGCAAATATTCTTTTTCTTTCGTTATCAGAATTTCTCTGAGAAGAAGCATTGATGCATCTTTGCCTTCAATTTCACCTGAATGAATTCCATTGATTATCAGAACAAGTGGTTTTGCTGTGGGTTTATTTCTTAAAGAAAGATTGAATTCGATTATACTTCGATTCTCTTTACTGACCAACAAACATTTCATTTCTCTGAATTGAGGTGAAATCCCGAAATCAAATAAATCAGCATATTCAGAATTTTCATCAAGCATCTGAAAGTATTGCATCGTTTCTTCATAACTGGCTGAAGCTACGAAGCCTGATTTTTCAAACACAGTAACGAAGTCTGTTTGAGCATTTATTTGAATTAGCAATAAAGCGAAATAAAAAGTTAGAATCTTATAAATCATATTTTTTCCGAAAGTAAAAGTTTTTGACCTATTGAACAATTATAAAAATTTAATGCTTCAAAATTAAACTTTAAGCAGTCTAAAAACGATAATAAATTACTTAATAATTTTTAAGGTATAATCTTGACTTGTCAAAGTAAAAATTATTCTCTATTCGCTTCCAATTCATTCATATATTTTCTCATAAACATTTTAGAGCATTTATGAATATACCAATAATAGATCGCAGTAATTATTTAAAGGGTCTTTTTATCGCTGCCAAACTTGACGGCCAATTAAATAGTCACAAAAAGGAAATATTAAAAGAGATATCTGACAGACTTGGTTTTTCGAGAGATTTTTATGAAGAAACTGTCAGAAATTTATTGCGAAATAAATATATAAAAGAGGAAAAAATTAAATTTTCATCAAAAGAAATCGCCATCAGTTTCCTTAACGATGCAATAAACATTTCTACATCTGAAGGAAATTTGAAAGAAAAAGAAATAAATTGGTTAAAAGAAATAGCTCAATTAAATGATGTTGAAACCGAACTACTTAAGAAAGATCTTGAAACAATAAAAAATATTCTATTTGAAAACAATCGAGGAAATATCGCATTACTTTCAATAATCTGACTGCCTCTCTCATTTTTTAGTTTAATAGCTCATATCTAATTTTGGATTGAAATTTAAAGATGTTTTTCAACAATTTCTCTAAGGAATCTTACCATGAAAAAAATGAAAGCCCTCGTAAAAAAATATTCCCAACCCGGAATCTGGATGGATGAAGTCCCTGTACCTGAATATGGACCAAATGATGTTTTAATTAAAATTCATAGCACTTCAATCTGCGGAACAGATATTCACATTTACAACTGGGATGAATGGGCTCAAAAGACAATACCCGTTCCGATGGTTACAGGACACGAATATGTTGGAACAGTGGAAGCATTTGGAGATAACGTTCACGATGTTCAAATAGGTGAACTTGTAAGCGGAGAAGGACACTTAGTCTGTGGTCAATGCCGACATTGCAGAGCTGGCAGAGGACATCTTTGTCCGAATACAAAAGGTGTTGGAGTAAACAGACCTGGCTGCTTTGCAGAATATCTTGTAATTCCAGTTTCAAATATTTGGCATTGTGATCCAAGAATTCCTAAAGAAATTCTGTCAATTTTTGATCCTTTGGGTAATGCTGTTCACACAGCTTTATCGTTTGACTTACTCGGTGAAGATGTTTTGATCACAGGTGCGGGTCCTATCGGAATTATGGCTGCGGCAATAGCTAAACATTCGGGAGCAAGATATGTTGTCATCACTGATATAAATCCGTACCGATTAGAATTAGCAAAAAAGATTGGGGTTACCAGAGCAGTAGATGTTTCAAAAGAAAATTTATCAGATATTGTCAAAGAATTAGGAATGGTTGGCGGATTTGATGTCGGTTTGGAGATGAGCGGAAGTCCGAAAGCTTTTAATGATATGATTGATGTAATGTACACTGGTGGAAATATCGCTCTACTTGGTATTCTTCCTTCCAACGCTGGAATTGATTGGACTAAAGTTATCTTTAAAGGATTGACCATAAGAGGAATTTACGGCAGAATAATGTTTGAAACCTGGTACAAAATGCAGGCAATGATTCAAAGTGGACTCGATGTATCTCCCGTAATTACTCATAGATTTAAAATTGACGATTACCTCGAAGGCTTTGAATTGATGAAATCCGGAAATACTGGAAAAGTAATTCTCTCCTGGATTGACTAAGTAATGAACTGGGACGGAATAATTTCTTTACTCATTGCTTCAATTGAAGCATTGCTTCTCATCAACTTGATAATATTTGTTGACAAAAATAAAGTCAACATTTTCACTTTATTAATTGTTTTCCTTTTGGCATCTTATCAGTTTTTTGAGTTTTTAATTTGTAATCAAAATTTTAATCAGCCTTTTCATATTTATCTTGCATTTAGTACTATAACCATCATTCCGGTTCTGAATTTTTTAATGATAAATAGAATATTACAATTTCATGAAAGAAAATTTTTCTTATCTCTTGAGATAATATTTATCCTCTCTGGATTATTTTTTATAATTTATTATGGAATGAATCTTAATTTGTTCAAAGTAGTAAAATGCACTGTTTTTTATGCAACTTACAATTATCCACTAGGTTTTCTTTACGGACTTTTTTATTACGCACCAATTTTGATTTCTTTTTTATTGTTATTCAAAAGTTTTCAAAAGTCGGAGGATAACCGTTTCAGAAATCAATTACGCATTTTATTGATTGGTTATGTATTCATTATAACTCCACCTCTTACCGGATTCGGTTTGAAATTTTTAGGGATGACAGGATTATTAAATTCTATGGAAAGCATTTTGTGTAAGTTCGCTTTCTTTTATGCAATTTCAATCAGTATTTTTTCACTAATAACATCAAATTTCAAGGATGAAAGAAACTATCTTAAATATCTATCTGGTTATAAATGATGATATAATAACAGAATTCAGAGCTAAAAGTTATATCGCTGAAGGTAGCGATAATGAAAAAATAACTTTCCTTAAATCAAAAGCTGATTCTGATTTTCAAAATTCTGAGGTTTTCGAGTCCCCTTATGATAAGAATGGTAAAAAAATTACCTATAAGAAATTTTACAAACTTGAAAAACAAGGGCTTCAATTTAGACTTTTCGAAAATATTTTCGATTATTTTAATGCCCCACAAAATCCGTTAGTTTGCGTTACACCTGTAGTTGATGGAAAAATCATGTCAGAAAATTCTTCTGGTTAAAAACTCAATGAGGAATAAATGAAAAGTTTAATAATTTTTTCGATAATAACATTAGTATCAATTAAAACATATGGTTCAGAAATGTTTATAACTGAAAAAACTTTAGAATTTCAAATAGAAGAAAATATCTCGATAAGAGAGAAACAAAAGGAACTAGATAAAATTTATTCAGATAAAAAGTTGGGCGCCTTTGTTGATAATAACAAAACCTATTTCCGATTATTCACTCCAAATGCCGAAGAAGTTTCGCTCGTAATTTTTGAAAACGTTGATGATTCAGCCGGAGTAGTTTATGAAATGACAAAAGATGAAAATTCAGTTTGGGAAACCTCAATCAATGAAGTATTATATAGTAAGTTCTACAATTTCCTCGTAAAACATAAAAACAAAGAAGCTGTTCTTTGTCTAGATCCATATGCTAAAGCTGTAGCAAGTTATAATTCCTATTTTACTCCTCGCAAAGGAATAATTATAAAAGAAGATAATTTTGATTGGGAAGGAACTTCGTGGATAAAGAACAACTGGCGCGATTTAATCATTTACGAAATGCACATCCGTGATATGACAGAGCATCCATCGAGTGAAGTGGAACAAAGAGGTACTTACCTTGGCTTGACTGAAAAAGATAAGAAAGGTGGATTATCGTATATTAAAAAACTTGGAGTTAATGCTGTTGAACTTTTACCTGCGATGGAATTTGCAAATGTAGAAATTCCTTATCGAAAAGAATTTAGAGGAAGATTCAATACTTGGAATCCTTATGAAAGAAATCACTGGGGATATATGACTGCTGCTTATTTCGCTCCAGAAGAATATTATAGCTTAAATACCCGACAGCTTGAAAGAAATAAATGGAGTGGCGCAGATGCAAAGCAAGTTAATGACTTTAAGGAAATGGTAAAAGCATTTCACAAAGAAGGAATTGCAGTTATAATGGATGTTGTTTACAATCATCTTTCTGAATATGAATTTGGTAACTTGAAAGAAATAGATAAAGAATATTATTTCCGTCTGGATGATGAAGGAAATTATATCGCAGAAAGTTATTGTGGGAATGATTTACGAACGGAAGCTCCTATGTTGAGAAGACTAATAGTCGAAAGTGTCCTCTATTGGATGAAAGAATATCACATCGACGGTTTCCGATTTGATTTGGGAAAACTTTTGGATTGGAAAACAATTGAAACAATTATCTTCGAAGCAAAGAAAGTAAATCCTGATGTAGTTTTTGTTTGCGAGCCTTGGGGAGGTGGATACGACCCTGCTGGATTTTCTCTTAGAGGCTGGGGCTCTTGGAATGATCAAATAAGAAATGGAATAAAAGGTGAAAATCCTTACAACGGGCTCGGTTGGATTTTTGGACAGTGGTACGGAAATAATAATCCTGAAAGAATCAAAAGTTATGTTAAAGGCACTTTAGTTAAAGATGAACACGGATTATTTCAACTACCTGAGCATTCTGTAAATTATCTCGAATCTCACGATGGATACACATTAGGGGATTTCATAAGAATAGGTCTTAGAGATGTTAATCCTTATCATCAAAAAATAAAAAACGTTTATGATTTTGTTAAACTGAATGATGAACAACTAAAATTAAATAAACTTGCTGCTCTATTTCTTTTTACTTCACAAGGAATTTTAATGATTCATAGCGGACAAGAATTTGCACGCACTAAAGTTATTCCTTTCAATCCTGAAATTCCTGATACAAATCAAGGAAAAATTGACCACAATACTTATGACAAAGATAACGAAGTAAATTACATTAACTACGATCACGCAGAATACAACGCAGAGTTATTTGAATTTTATAAAAAACTTATTCAATTAAGAAAATCATATCCTGCTTTAAGAAGAGCAAGTTATGATGAGATTACATTTATAACCAATGAAAACAACCCATTCGCTTTGGCTTATTTAATTGAACATGAAAATGAAATTTTACTTGTTGCGTTAAATGCAGATAATTATAGTAACTTCAGATTAGAATTACCTGAAGGGAAATGGGAAGTTCTTCTCAGCACAGAGTTTTTAATTGAGAAATCATTTCGAAATATAAATCTTAAGCCTAAAGAAGGAATAATTTTAAAGAAGAAACAATAACTAACTTATCTTTAAAGAAAAGTTAATCGATAAATCAATTTTTTTAGAAATTGAAAAATCCCGTCTATTTGAATTAGTGGAAAAATATTTTTTTCAAAATAATTTTTCGCATCATGATTTGTTGGGACGCGTGTGGTTCCTTTGTCCACCACAATCAAAATCATTCAGAATAAAATAAAATTTAGCGATGATCGACTTTTATCCCGACGAAAGTCGGAACTCCCACACACCTGACCATGCGGTACCCTTGACCGTCTAAGGTAGGATCTATTTTGGAACTTTAAATCTTAGTTTTGTGAAAATGAGAGAAGATGATTTGAAACTAAATCATTCATAATAAAAAAACCCTCAATCTTTGATTGAGGGTTGTAATTTTCCGCAAAGACGAATTAAATATAAATCTTGGCGGTGGCCGGATTTTATCCCGAAGAAAGTCGGGACTCCCACACACCTAACTATGCTGAACCCTTGACCGTCATAGGTAGGATTTATTTTAGAACTTTAAATCTTAGTTTTGTGAAATTGAGAGAAGATGATTTGAAACTAAATCATTCATATAAAAAACCCTCAATCAAAGATTGAGGGTTGTAATACTCCGTCAAAGACGGATTAAATATAAATCTTGGCGGTGACCTACTCTCCCACACACCTGCGCATGCAGTACCATCGGCGTTCTAGGGCTTAACTTCTCTGTTCGGAATGGGAAGAGGTGTTTCCCCTAGACAATAACCACCAAAATTAAAACCATGTGCTGAACTTGTTTCAGCATCTAAAATCATTAAAAAAGACGATTGAAAGAGTAGAGCCAACAGAGAGAATCAAATCTGTGTATCAAAATTTAATGGTTAAGTCGCACGACCTATTAGTACTGCTCGGCTGAATGAATTACTCCACTTACACCTGCAGCCTATCAACCTCGTAATCTTCGAGGGGTCTTGAGTCCATAAAGGAGGGATACCTAATCTTGAAGCGTGCTTCGCGCTTAGATGCTTTCAGCGCTTATCACAACCGCACATAGCTACCCAGCGATGCCACTGGCGTGACAACTGGTGCACTAGAGGTGCGTTCACTTCGGTCCTCTCGTACTAGAAGCGACCCTTCTCAAGTATCCTGCGCCCGCATAGGATAGGGACCGAACTGTCTCACGACGTTCTGAACCCAGCTCACGTACCGCTTTAATTGGCGAACAGCCAAACCCTTGGGACCTTCTTCAGCCCCAGGATGCGATGAGCCGACATCGAGGTGCCAAACCTTACCGTCGATATGAACTCTTGGGTAAGATCAGCCTGTTATCCCCGGCGTACCTTTTATCCTTTGAGCGACGGCACTTCCACTCGCTACCGTCGGATCACTAAGTCCTGCTTTCGCACCTGCTCGACTTGTAAGTCTCGCAGTCAAGCTCCCTTGTGCCTTTACACTCGCCGCATGATTACCAACCATGCTGAGGGAACCATTGAGAGCCTCCGTTACATTTTAGGAGGCGACCGCCCCAGTCAAACTACCCGCCTAACACTGTTCCTGATCCTGATTCAAGGACCGAGGTTAGAATCCAAATAAAACAAGGGTGGTATTTCACCGTTGACTCCCCCGAGACTAGCGTCCCGGATTCATAGTCTCCCACCTATCCTACACATGCTTTACCCGAACCCAATGCTAGGGTGCAGTAAAGGTGCACGGGGTCTTTCCGTCCATATGCGGGTAACCGGCGTCTTCACCGGTACCACAATTTCACCGAGCCCGTGGTTGAGACAGTGCCCAAATCGTTACACCATTCGTGCAGGTCGGAACTTACCCGACAAGGAATTTCGCTACCTTAGGACCGTTATAGTTACGGCCGCCGTTTACTGGGGCTTCGATTCAAAGCTTCTCCACCAAAGGCGGATGACCTCTCCTCTTAACCTTCCAGCACCGGGCAGGTGTCAGTCCCTATACATCGTCTTAATTGACTTCGCAGAGACATGTGTTTTTGTTAAACAGTCGCTTGGGCCATTTCACTGCGGCCTCTTTCAGCTAAATTTGTACAATCTCACCTACTTGAGGCACCCCTTTTCCCGAAGTTACGGGGTTAATTTGCCGAGTTCCTTAACCACGGCTCACTCGAGCACCTTAGAATACTCATCCCGTCTACCTGTGTCGGTTTGCGGTACGATCTGATAATTTTCTCCCATACGAAGATTTTCTCGGCAGCATGATTAGGATCAGTTTGTTGGCATAGCCATCCCATTCGCTTCTCGGTTTAACAGAATTGCGGATTTGCCTGCAATTCCACCCTACTAGCTTAGACCACCTAATCCACCAGGTGGCTGATCTTTCACTCCTGCGTCCCTCCTTATGGTCAGCGAAAATTACCAGGTACAGGAATTTTAACCTGTTTTCCATCACTTACGCCTTTCAGCCTCAGCTTAGGATTCGACTAACCCTGAGATGACTAACATTGCTCAGGAAACCTTAGACTTTCGGTGCCCCGATTTCTCATCGGGGTTATCGTTACTTATGCCTACATTTGCTTTTCTATACACTCCAGTCTGGCTCACGCCAGGCCTTCACTGTCTATAGAATGTTCCCCTACCCTCTCCACCAAAGGCGGAGAGCCATAACTTCGGCAAGCAGTTTAAGTCCCGTGTATTGTCGACGCTGAGTCGCTTGACTAGTGAGCTATTACGCACTCTTTAAATGAATGGCTGCTTCTAAGCCAACATCCTAGTTGTCTGAGCAACTCAACATCCTTTCTCTGTTAACTGCTATTTGGGGGCCTTAGTTGATGGTCTGGGTTGTTTCCCTTTTGGCCACGAAGCTTATCCCTCGTAGCCTGACTCCCGAGAAACATATATATGGAATTCGGAGTTTGTCTGGGTTTGGTACCGTTGTGACAGCCCTAGCCCAATCAGTGCTCTACCTCCATTATACTTTGACTCGAGGCTAGCCCTAAAGCTATTTCGGGGAATACGAGCTATTTCCGAGTTTGATTGGCCTTTCACTCCTACCCTCACCTCATCCAAGCGGTTTTCAACCCACACTAGTTCGGACCTCCATGAGGTTTTACCCTCACTTCATCCTGGACAAGGGTAGATCACCCGGTTTCGCGTCTACCGCATGTTACTTCAATTGCCCAGTTAGGACTTGCTTTCGCTACGGCTCCATCCCTTAGGGATTTAACCTTGCAACATACGAGTAACTCGTAGGCTCATTATCCAGAAGGCACGCCGTCATCCCGATAAATCGAGACTCCGACCGTTTGTAAGCATATGGTTTCAGGTACTATTTCACTCTCCTAATAGGAGTTCTTTTCACCTTTCCCTCACGGTACTATGCGCTATCGGTTACGAGAGAGTATTTAGCCTTATGGCGTGGTTGCCACAGATTCCCACAGACTTCCACTTATTCCGTGGTACTTGGGAGATTATTCCAAAGAGACATATTATTTTCACCTACAGGACTATCACCTTGTGTTGTTAACCTTTCCAGGTTATTCGGCTAATATTATGTTTTTTTACTCTTCGGTCTATCAGCAATTCGACCCGAATAATTCCCGCTACCCCGCTAACGCAACAGTTGCTGCTTTGAACACGTTAGACGGTTTAGGCTGTTTCCTTTTCGCTCGCCACTACTAGGGAAATCGCTTTGCTTTCTTTTCCTCCAGGTACTTAGATGTTTCAGTTCCCTGGGTTTCCTTCAACTAACCTATGGATTCAGTTAGAGATGACTCAACATTACTTGAGCCGGGTTACCCCATTCGGAGATCTGCGGGTCACAGGTTATTTCCACCTAACCGCAGCTTTTCGCAGGTAGTCACGTCCTTCATCGGCTTCTCGTACCAAGGCATCCACCATATGCCCTTAGTAACTTAACCAAAATTTTTATACACAGATAGATTTGTGCTCTCTATCTTTTCATAATTGAAAAGTTTTATGGCTCAGTTTTCCGTCAAATGACGGAATACTCTTTCAATCTGTCAAAGAACAAAATCATCAAAGTGGAGCTAATCGGGGTCGAACCGATAACCTCCGCCTTGCAAGGGCGGCGCTCTAGCCAATTGAGCTATAGCCCCAAAAATCAAAAAAGATTTCTGGGTAAATACATTTTTACACACCCAGATGGTGGGCCTGAGTAGAATTGAACTACTGACCTCACGCTTATCAGGCGTGCGCTCTAACCATCTGAGCTACAGGCCCAGTTATTCTTAAGCCTTTAGCTCAAGATTTTATTCAAAATTAAAAGAACAAAAATGATAGAGTGAGAAGCCACCACAAAAATACTCTTAGAAAGGAGGTGATCCAGCCGCACCTTCCGGTACGGCTACCTTGTTACGACTTAGCCCCAGTCACCGGTTTTACCTTAGACAGCTTCCTCCTCGACGAATCGAGGTTAGAATACTGGTTTTGGGTACCCCCGGCTTCCATGGCTTGACGGGCGGTGTGTACAAGGCCCGGGAACGTATTCACCGCGGCGTGCTGATCCGCGATTACTAGCAATTCCAGCTTCATGGAGTCGGGTTTCAGACTCCAATCCGAACTGGGGGTGCTTTTAGGGGATTGGCTAAACCTCGCGGTCTTGCAACCCATTGTAACACCCATTGTAGCACGTGTGTAGCCCTAGGCGTAAGGGCCATGCGGACTTGACGTCATCCCCACCTTCCTCACTACTTGCGTAGGCAGTCCCATTAGAGTGCTCAGCATAACCTGATGGCAACTAATGGTAGGGGTTGCGCTCGTTGCGGGACTTAACCCAACACCTCACGGCACGAAGATCGG
>OGCI01001728.1_pt1 | contig 17007 bp, 19 predicted proteins | sample 1570021 | NCBI WGS metagenome assembly OGCI01 (sample SAMN06264664, study PRJEB24512) | hot springs metagenome | isolation source: Hot spring water | place: South Africa: Tshipise | collected 2015-06-21 | reverse complement strand
TGGAATCGATTATACCACTTGTAGAAGGTCTTTCTATGAATACCAAAATGTCTGGCAGTTTGAGAAACATTCCTTTTTGCTTTGGTTTCATAGTAGATAATCCATTCTAATCTCTGGCAGGCTAATTTAGATAGCTTTAATAGTTTAGCTATCTTTCTCCATCTCTGGTATTTATCTAAAAGGAGAATAGATGTTTTTGGAGAAAGAAGTAAAAGTGGCGGTTTTTGAGGAAAGAGTGTCGTTTTAATTCTTTTGAGGCTCCGGTCTTTTAATTAGTGTTTAATAAGACCTTTTACCCTAATTTTACCAGATTTTAGCATCTTAGGGGTGTTACCGATGTATCTCATCATCTTCATTTTTTCTTTAAAAATATGTCGTAGCAATATGATAATTTCAGAGTTGAGTAATTTAGAAATTTCATACCTGGAGGTAATTTGCCATAATCTTCTTAAGAAAGGTCAGATTATAACAAATTAACTAATCTTAAGAAGGATTATGGCAGAACTAATTATTATGACTCAAAAAAAGTTATCAAGGTATGAAGTAATTAAAAGATTGATAAGAAAAGAAATCAATGGAAGAGAGGCAGCCAAACAACTTAATTTATCAGTAAGGCAAATCAAGAATATTAAAGCCAGGGTAATTAAAGAAGGAGCAAAAGGAATTATCCATAAAGGCAGAGGAAGAGTTGGCAATCGGAGATTAAATCCAGAAATTATTGAAAAAGCTAAATTCTACCTCTAAGATTTATTGGATTAAAGTTTGTTTTAAATAAGGGAGTAAAACCGGTCTTTGGCTTTTGGAAAGAATATTTAGAGAGTCAAGGAAAACCATTAAAAATCTATCTGGATAGGCTTTCTACTTACAAAAATACTCATAAATCAGTAATAGATGAGCTGGAAGTGAAAACTCAGTTCCAAAGAGTAATCAGACAATTAGATATTGAACTTGTCTATGCTTATTCTCATCAGGCTAAAGGAAAAGATAGAGAATCTCTTTCTTATCCTCCAGTATAGATTAGTCAGAGAAATGAGATTGGCTTGAATTTTTAGCTTAGAGGAAGCAAATAGATTTATCAAAGAGGTATTCATTCCAAAATATAATGCTAAATTTGGTTAATTCCTAAAAAGAGGGATAATTTGGATCGCCAATTAAATAAGATTGAAAAGAATAAATTAGACCAAATCTTCTCGCGCCAGGAAGTAAGATATGTTAATAATGACTTTACGGTCAGATACAAAAATCAATGGTTTCAGTTAACAAGCCAACAGCTAGTTTTGGTTAGAAAGAAAAAGAGAATTGAGGTTGAAGAAAGAATCTCTGAAGAGATATTCCTTTCTCTGAGAGGAAAATATCTCAATTATACTCTTTTACCAGAAAGACTAAAGAAAATAATAGAGACTAAAATTCCAGTTTTAACCACAAGTAGATCCAATTGGAAACCTTCAACTGACCATCACTGGAGAAAGCTCTTTATTTTCAATTCGGAAAAGAGGCTCTTAGAGGGCAATTAAAGGCTTTGTTTTTAGCCAAATGCCTAATTTTAAAGATCGAGGAGCTCAAAATCTTAATTTCCTGGGTATGAAATTTCTAAATTACTTTGACAGACCAAACCTGTGAATAACTATCGGCTATCAAATATCACTAAACGAACTCTTAAAAATCAGTACCCGACACTAATTACTGCTAATGAGTTTTAATGCTTTGCAAAATTCCCAATCCGATAAAAGTAGCAATTAGACTACTTCCTCCATAACTAATCAATGGTAAAGGAATACCAATTATTGGTAAGAGCCCTAAGTTCATACCGATATTGATAAAAATTTGAGAAATTAAAAGAATAGCAAAACCAGTAGCAAAAAGACGAGAGAAATTAGTTTGAGAGGAAAGAGCAATTTTTAAAATTCGCCAAATTAAAATTGAAAATAAAAATAAAAGAACCAATACTCCAATTAATCCGGTTTCTTCAGCTAGGACAGCAAAAATAAAATCGGTCTGGGGCTCGGGTAAAAATCTATATTGGGTTTGAGAACCCTTGCCAATACCTTTACCAAAAATTCCACCCGAACCAATAGCAATTTTGGCCTGGTTTTGACTCCAGCCAATTTTTAGGGGATCGGCTAACTGTGGCTGAATAAAACTTAGAATTCTTTCCCGCTGATACTCTTCCAAAATCGTTGACCAACCGAAAGTTAAAAATAAGAGTCCAACTAAAATTAAAATCAAAAAGTGTCCAATTTTTATTCCGGAAATAATTAAAATTCCCAGCCAAAGAGAAAGCAAGATCAAGACTGAACCGAGATCAGGCTGAAGGAAGACTAAAAAAGAGGGAAGAAAAATATAAAGACCGGAAATTAAAATATGCCTTATCCGATACATCTCAATATGCCTAATTGAAAAATATTTTGCTAAAAGAATTATTAAAACTATTTTGGTAAACTCTATTGGATCAAAAGAAATCGGACCAATTTTATACCAAGATTTAGCCCCTCTAATTTCTGGGGCAAAAAAAAAGAGCCCAGCTAAGGCAAATAGACAAAGGAAATAGAGAACTAAAATTAAATAGGAGTTTTCTCTTAAGATCCGCCAATCAAAAAAGGAAGTCAAGAACATTAAAAAAATTCCAATTCCAAAAAAAATCAACTGTTTTTTAAAATTCAAAAAATCTCCCCTTCCCAGGGAACTACTATAAATCGATAACAGTCCAATCCCCGCCAATAAAAGGGCGGTCACAATTAAAATCCAATCCAACTTTTTAAAATGCCTCCAGATCTCCATAAAAAGACTAAATTTTATTGCGATCGCAATAAAATTTAGTCTTTTTTGTAATTAAATATATATTAAACTTAATGCATAATAAGATTTCAGATATTTTTTCGGCATTTTTGGCCAATTTTATTCGGGAAACCTCTCAAAATATTCCATATTTTAACTCTTTTCCTTATTACGCATTATCTTTAATGAAAGTAGTTTATAAGATATTTAACTCTGGATTAATTTCAATTATAAAAATACCTTTTCTTTTTCCAGCAACAAAAGGGTAAATAGAGCTAGGTTGCATAAATAGAGTTCTGCAGTTTTCCATCATTTTAAGTTTTGATAACTTCTTGGGACAATTTTTAAGTAAAATGTTGTTTCCTTTAGAAAAAATAATTCTTTTATTATCTAAGTTTCCAAAATAATAACCTGGATTTAAGGGGTTTTCTATTTTTTCCAAAAATCTAATAAATTCTTTATTTGTTTTCATCTTCAATGTTTGAGATACGGAACAATCAACAGGTATCCAGCCAATATTTTCTAAGTAGAACTCGGCCCAGGCATGAAACTCCTGTTTCTTAATTGGGGTTGCCCACATTCCACTGACAAATCTTGCTGGTATCCCCACGCTTCGGCACAAGCTTATAAATACAAAACTAAATTCTCCACAGTCCCCACATTTATTTTTCAAAGTAGGTATCACTCCCCTTTCTTGGGGAGGATACTTGTAAGTTATATTCTCTGTAATCCAATAGAAGATTTTTCTTGCTCTTTTAAAATAATCTCTTTCTTTACCAATAATATTTTTTGCTAATTTTTTAATTTCTTCTGTTTGTTCTAAATACTTCTCAATCTTTGTATATCTTTTGTATAAAGAAGAGGTTCTATTATACTCTTTCAGATCAGCTGAATTAACTTGCAATTGAGTCTCATAAACATCGAAGTTGAAATTTATTCTAAGTTGAATTTTTTTATTTAATTTTTCTGAAAAATCAAAAAAATCAATTAAATTATCATTTTCTTCATCTTTATATGTTTCAATTGGTTGAATATTATATTTCATTTTAACCTCCCTCTGATTTTCCCATTCTTTAACCCTAGAAAACCATATAAAAAATTTATTTTTGTTTTCATCTCCAGAGGTGAAATAAAGTTTATCTTTTCCAAACTTTCTAATTAATTTTTCCAACAATTTTTGGTCTTCTAAATTAGTACCTAATTTAACTCTTAAATTAGAATTTGATAAAAATTTACTGTTAACTCTCCAAATAAAAGAGCCTTTAATTTTTTTTGGATTTTTATATTCAAGTTGTATAGTATTCCGCACTAATAAAATTCTATCACGAATTTTATTAAAAATAAAAAAGACATGTCTCGAAAAGACATGCCTTATATTTAAATAATTTCGTTTGCCCACGGAGAATCTGGGCAATTTTTTATCCACTCTCTTTTGTTGAAATATCCAAGACACCACTAACACATAAAAGAGTTCAATAGTGAATTATTTAAAGTGCTGTTCAATCTCGCTTCTGTGAATTTGGCTAGCAATCGATAATGTTGAATAATACCTTCCTTTAAACTTTTTCTTTTCAAATCTATAAGAAACTCTTTCCCCAATCTTGCTGGTTTATTTCCATTTGAAGAATGGGAGAGATTACAACAAAAAAAGAAGATTACCCAAATGGTCTACACTGTGTCAAGGACCCATTTTTTAGACAGATTGGGTTTCCGCAGATAGTTGGTTAGTTAATAATAATGGTGAACGATTCGACCTTTGAGAAAAAGGTATCAAACATTATCTCGGGTCGGAAAGAGCTATCCTGGGTATTCTGGTGCCTCATTTTTTGACCAATTTTCTGAAAATAAATGACCATAGCAAGGCTGGATTTTTTTCCTAACCTCTGATCAGCTATCAGTTCTCCCGGGCAATGATCTCCTTTTTTGCTCGGGAGTAAGCAATGGATATCCTTTCATATTCTTTTAAAATACGCGGAAAGGACTTTGTGTCTAATTTTAGGGGTACCTGCCCAGTGGTTGACCACTCCTTCTTTAGGGATTCAATTATTCACCAAACTCAAGCTTGTTTAAGCTCTTTGGTTTTTATTAATTTATAGTAAAATTAAAGAAAGGTTGGTATAATTAAAAAGTAGAGATTATGCCAGAAGAATATACTCGCAAACAATTATGGGAGCTTTATTTAAAGCTTCCTGAGGAATTAAAAGAAGCGGTAACTTCTATAGAGAATACCGATCTTATTTATGAGATTGGTAAAAGAAACGGAATAGAAGAAGAAAAATGTGTTGAAATTACTAAATACGTTGGCTATACTTTATTTGGAGTTTTACCGCCCGAGGAGTTACAAGCAACTTTAGAAAGAGAATTAAAATTAAAAAAGGAGGTTGCTAAAAAAGTGACTCAGGAGATTAATCGTTTTATCTTCTATCCAGTAAAAACCAGTTTAGAAGAGCTTTACAAAATAGAAATTGCTCCCCTGGTAGCCAGATCACTGGAAGAGGTACCATCGACAGAAATAAGACCGGAGGTAAAACCAGAAGAAGTGAGAAGGGACATTTATCGGGAGCCAATTGAATAAGATGAGATTTACAGTTCCCCAATTTATTGAGCATGAGGCGAAAATAGTTGGGCCCCTAACTTTTAGGCAATTTGTTTTTATTGGAACTGCCGGCGCGATTTGTTTTGTTCTTTATTTTTCAATTGGGGAAACAAACTTCTTCCTTTTTCTTTTATTGTCAATAATAATATTTGGAATAGGGGCAGCCTTGGCCTTTTTAAAAATTGGTGGCCAGGGTTTGCCAACAATTTTTGGAAATTTTTTGCGATTCAGTTTAGGTTCTAAAGTCTACATTTGGAAAAAGAAAGAAGTGCCAATAACTGTTTTTAAAAAGGAGGAAATTAAAAAAGAGATTAAAGAAGAAGAACTTCCATTAAAAATTGCTGAAGCCAGTCGACTAAAAAAAATAAGAAATCAGATTGAAACCAAAACAAAATAAGATGCCAGAGGCAACCACCCAACAATTGTTAGAAATAGAGGATATTAGAGAAGGGGTGATTATTTTAAAAAATAAAGCCTTGCGGGGAGTAATCATGGTCTCTTCTCTTAATTTTGCCTTGAAATCAGAAGAGGAACAAAATGCCATCATCTATCAGTTCCAGAATTTCTTAAATTCCCTTGATTTTTCAATTGAAATTGTTGTCCAATCTCGGAGATTAAACATTATGGGTTATCTTGATAAATTAAAAGAGTTGGAAAGGGCTCAAGAAAATGAGTTATTGAAAATTCAGACTGCTGAATATCAAAAATTTATCAGGGATTTAATTGCTGGGGGAACAATCATGTCAAAAACCTTTTTTGTGGTTGTCCCATTTACCTTAATTGAAATTCCCGGAATAAAGACAACTAAAGGTTTCTTTACTCGCCAACCGGTTGCCATTTTTACTGAAGAGCAATTTCAGAGAGCCAAATCTCAGCTCTGGCAGAGGATGGAATTTGTTGCCCTCGGTCTGAGAAGATGCGGTTTGCAATGCATTCCTTTAAATACTTCCGAATTAATTGAACTTTTTTGGAGCTTATACCATCCAGAAGAGGCCGAGGTCGGATATTATCCGGAAATTCCACCTGAAATAATCACATAATGAAAATACCTTTTTTAAAACCTAAAGAAAAAATTCCAGAAAAAATCTTTGAAGCTCCGGCAATAGGAGTAAAAGATATTATTGCCCCGGCTTCAATTACCTTGCTTCCTGATCACCTCAAATTAGGAAAAAGACTGGCTAAATCCTTCTTTATTTTCTCTTATCCTAGATATTTGAGCACGGCCTGGCTTTCTCAACTCATCAATTTAGATACTCCAATGGATATTGGCCTCCATATCCATCCAATCGAAACAGGAATGACCTTAAAACAATTGCGAAAAAAAATAACTGAAGTTCAGGCCGAGATTGCTGAAAGGGAGGAAAAGGGACTAATTAGAGATCCGGCTCTCGAAATTGCCTATCAGGATTTAGAAGCCCTCAGAGATAGGTTAATGACTGCTCAAGAAAAAATGTTTAAACTTGGCCTCTATCTAACTGTTTACGGAGAAACCGAAAAAGAATTAAAAGAAATAGAAACAACTTTAAGGTCGATTTTGGAAGCCAGATTAATTTATATTAAGCCCGCTTCTTATCAACAGAGGGAAGGGTTCAATAGTGCTTTACCTTATGGCTTAGACCAAATCCAGGTCCATACCTCAATGAATACCGCTCCCCTCTCTTCTGTTTTTCCTTTTGTTTCTTTTGATTTGAGTTCAAATGAGGGAATTTTATATGGCATTAATCGTCACAATAATTCTTTAATTCTCTTTGATCGCTTCAGTTTGGAGAACGCCAACAGTATTCTTTTCGCTAAAAGCGGAGCGGGAAAATCAATAAAATGGAATACACCAGTTTTAATAAGAAATAAAGAGAAAATCCAATTAACAAAAATTGGTCCTTTGGTAGAAAAATTAATTAAAAAATATGGTGCTCTTCCAATTGACGAAGAAATTGAAGGGGTAGTTAATCCACCAAAAATCCAGGTTTATAGTTTTGATAAAAATCTTAAAGGAAAATGGAGTAAGGTGACAGTGGCGATGAGAAAGAAAGCACCAAAAATTTTTTATAAATTTACTACTCAAAGCGGTAGGGAAATTACTACCACCGCTGACCACAATCTGGTGATTTTAAAAGATGGAAAAGTAGTAATTACTAAAAGCTCGGAGGTAAAAGAGGGTGAGTATATTCCTTTGCCTCGTGAAATTTATTTTCCAGAAAGAAGTTCTTGTTCCCCTTTAGATGGCTTAAATACCAAGACTAAACAGCCTAAATTAAGGCTCGGAAAAGGCAGGCCTAAAACCTACTTACCAACCAATGATGATTTTCTGAAATTAGCTGGATTTATTACAGCTGAGGGAACGGTTAGGAAAAGTTATCTAGAAATAAGTAATCCCGAAAAAGAAGTTCTTAAGATAATAAAATCAATATTCAGGAAATTAGATATACCCTTTTATGGAATTTTTAATAAAAGGCCAATAGATGGTATTCGAACAAAGGATAAAACATTTGTTAATATAGTGAATTTATTGAGTGGAAGAGGACGGTCGGGAGAAAAAAGAGTTTGGCCCTTTATCTTTAATTTGTCCAAGGAGAAAATTTCTCAATATTTATCTGCCTATTTTGAAAGTGATGGCGAAATAGAAAAAGACTGCTCTATTATAGCGGTGAGCTCTAAATCTAAAAGATTGCTTTCGGAAATCACTTATCTTTTATATTATTTTGGAATTATTGGGAGAATTAGAAAGGTAAACAAAAAAGCCGCCAATTATAATTGGAAAGGTAAAAAGAGATATTGGATATTAACAATATCTGGTCAAGGTAATTTGAAGAAGTTTATCCAAAAGATTGGTTTTATTTCAGAAAGAAAAAAAGAAAAACTTGGAGAAATCATTAAAAAAGAAGATAATCCAAAAGTGATAAATAAAATTGAAACAAGAATTCAACACTTTAAAGATTTAGGAGGATTGAAAAATGAAGGAGTAAAACCTTTCTCTGGCAATGCTTTTAAAATGCTAAAAACAGTCAAGGGTCAATCCTATTCATCAAAAGAAATTAGGCAACTAATTCATCCAGGCTTCCAAGAAATGGACCACCAAATAAAATACTCTCACCCCTCTTTCCAAAGGACCCTACTTTATTGCCAAGAAGGTAATTGCTCTTATGAAATGATTCAGAAACCAGCTCAGTTTGTCTGGCAGAGTTATCAAGATATTTTGGTAAATAAAATTCCAGGGATTGAGGAAAGATTAGCTCAGTTAAAAATTTTAGCTAATTCTGACCTCTTTTGGGATCCAATTGTTAAAATTAAAAAAATTAAAAACAAGAGGGATAAATATGTTTATGATTTAACTGTTGATAATGAAGTATTTTTGGCTGGTCAAGGAGGTATGTTTGTCCATAATTCTTATGCGGTGAAATTGGAAGTTTTACGCTCCCTGATGGTTGGAGTTGAGGTAATAATCATTGACCCGGAGAACGAATATCAATGGTTAGCCGAGGCAGTTGGTGGTTCTTTCTTTAATATCTCTTTAGCCAGTCCAAACCATATCAATCCTTTCGATCTACCCACTCCCAGAGAAGATGAAAAAGCTGAAGATGTCTTGAGGTCAAATATCATCAATTTAGTTGGTTTAATGAGAATTATGTTAGGAGGCCTAACTCCAGAAGAAGACGCGATTATGGATCGGGCTCTAACTGAAACCTATGCGGCCAAAGATATTACTCCCGAAACTGATCCTTCAACCTGGAAAGAGAGAATTCCTTTAATGGAAGATTTGGAAACGGTTTTGAAAGGAATGGCCGGAGCCGACTCTTTGGTTCGAAGAATAAGAAAATTTACTAAAGGAACCTTTGCCCAATTCTTCAATCAACCAACCAATATCCCAATGAAAAAGCCATTAGTTGTTTTCGGTATTAGAGACATGGAGGACGAATTAAGGCCAATCGCTATGTTTATGATTATGAGGTATATCTGGAATGAAGTTCGTTCTAAGTTGAAAAAGCGAATTTTAGTGATTGATGAGGCCTGGTGGATAATGCAAACCGAAGATGGGGCTTCATTTCTCTTTGGAATATGTAAAAGAGCCAGAAAATATTGGCTGGGAGTGACCACTATTACTCAGGATGTTGGAGATTTTATGAAATCAGAATATGGAAAACCAATTATTACTAATTCTTCTTTGCAGTTTTTGATGAAGCAATCACCAGCAACAATTGATTTGGTTCAGAAAACTTTTAACTTAACTGATGAGGAAAAATATTTATTGTTAGAGGCTGAAGTTGGCGAGGGAATCTTTTTTGCCGGCCAAAAGCATGTGGCAATAAAAGTGGTTGCTTCTTATACCGAAGACCAAATTATTACTACCTCTCCAGAAGAAGTTTTAAAAATAAAAAGGGCGAAAGGAGAACTCTAAAGACTCTAGCTCACTCATTATCTCTCAAGGAAAAAATCATGGATATGGTCTAATTACTACTCTTCTTTTTGGTTCTTGACCAATACTTTCAGTGGTGACATCGGAACGGCTGGCTAATTCTAAATGAATAATTCTTCTTTCGTAGGCTGGCATAGGTGCTAGCTCTTTTTCTTTTTTAGTGAGGGCTACCTCATCAGCCAAATTTCTAGCCAATTCCTTTAGATACTCAGTTTTTTTCTTTTTGTAATTATTAATATCTAAATCAATATAAAAATTTTCTTCAATTTTTCTTTTTAGAATTGCTTTTAAGAGATGCTGGATTTCAGCTAAGGTCTGACCTCCTTCGCCAATTAAGATTTGGGGCTCTTCGGTCTTTAGATTGATGGGCAAAGTTAAATCTTTTTGGGGTAAAAATTCTATTTCAACCTCAAGGGTGGCTTTTTGAAAAAACTCATTGATAGTTTGTTTAATTTTTTCCAGATCAACTTGACTTAACATATTTTTAATAATCTTAGGAGGAATCAGCGGCTTTTCCCTTGGCGAAGACCAAATATTGCTGGCCTATTGAAAATAAGGAAGTAACGATCCAGTAAAGACCAATAGCAGCTGGTAATTTCCAGAGAATAAAAACAGTAAAAATTGGAAAAAAATAAAGCATTTGTTTTTGGATCATTTCTGAAAAGCGAGCCATTTGATTCTTAGCTTTTTTAATTTTTGGGGTAATCATTTTGGTCTGGAAAAATTGGCAAATTCCAGCTAAAAAAGCCAAAATCAAACTAGACTGGGCTAAATTTATTAGGCCTAGAAACATTGGTTCTTCAGGAAGCGGAGGGAAGGAAATAAAATGATAAAGAACTGCCAACTCCGAAGAATCCAAACCATCTTTGAAGGTCATAAATACCCAAAAGAGGGCAATTAAAATTGGTAGCTGAATCAAAAGAGGTAGGCATCCGCCAAAAGGATTAATCTTTTCCTTTTGATAAAGTTTCATCATTTCTTTAACCTGTCTTTCTCTATCTCCTTTAAATTTCTCTTGAATTTTTTGAATTTTTGGTTGAAGTTCAGACAAAACTTTTTGGGATTTTATTGATTGAGCAGTTAAAGGATAAAGAACTAATCTAATTAAAATGGTTAAAACAATCACGGCGATCCCAAAATCATGGCCAGGCAAATATTTGTATAGTAAAACTAGAATATTAAACAAAGGTTGATACAATATTAAATTGAAAGTATTGATTAACAATTCCATTGTTGAAATTTAGGGTTGGTCTATTCCACCAGGATGCCAGGGATAACACTTAATGATTCTTTTTATTCCTTTCAAAAACCCTTTTAACAGCCCATATTTCTCAATGGCTAAATAAGTATATTCTGAACAGCTGGGATAAAACCGACAATTTTGACCAAGGCTTGGGGAAATAAATTTTTGATAAAATCTAATAATTTTGAAAACTAATCTTTGAAGCATTTTGTTTTCTGAAATAATTTATTTATTGTTTCATCGAGCTCCCAGAAATCTTTTTCCTCTAATCCAGGAGTGGCCAGAAAGACTAAGTCTAATCCTCCTTTAATTTTTTTAAATTTCAATCTTACTAATTCCCTTAGTCTCCTTCTGATTTTATTGCGCAAGGTAGCTTTTTTTGAAACTTGCTGGGGAACAATAAAGGCGAATCTTGAATTTTTCAAACCATTTTTAACTATCTTCAAAATTAAAAAATCCTCTTTAAATCCCTTTCCCTCTTTAAAAACTCTCTCAATATCCTTTTTTTTACTTAAACGATTTTCTTTGGGTAACATAATTAAACAGTCAATTTCCATCTTCCTTTTTTCCTCCTTCTAGTGATAACCCGCCTACCTCCTTTTTTTCTCATCCTCTTCCTAAAACCATGAGTCCGTTTTCTTTTCTTTTTTTTCGGTTGATAGGTAACACCCATATTATATTCTTTATCCTACAAAAAATAAAAAACGAAGTCAATTTTACTTTCTTGATCCTTGTCAAGTGCAGAAACTTGAAAATTATTAAATTTCGCTATAATATCATTAGCCGCTAAGACAAGGTAGTCGATCTATTATGAAAAAATTAACCGAAACAACAAATATAATAAAATATTTAGAAAAATTAGATTGGAAAAATTTAGAAGAAATAACCTCCCGTACCCAAAAAGTACTTGAAAATTTATTTACAAATCGGAGAATCATCGTTTCATTTTTAAAAAATGTTTTAAGAGATGAAAGTCTAATTTTATTAGCTGAACATTATGATTTTTTTGATAAAATAGTTCTTTATGTAGATAAAAAAGATAGATTTCGTATTAGACTTCATATTTTTTCTGGTGATAAAACCACTAAATATAGACCTCACTCTCATAGATGGAATTATTCAAGTGAGCAGTGTGCAAAATTATTAAAGAACCATCTTTTACCTTATTACCCATTAACTTTACATATTACCAAGTCAATTAAACCAGAAATTCATCCAGCTATTGCTTTATTCCCATCCTTATTTTAGATTCCCTAGAGAGACTTTCTTTGTTTCAAACCCAGAATATTCCTACCTATCGAATCGATCAGAAGGCGGTAGACTATTGCCTACTTTAGATAATTTGGCTGGAATGGTAAAACGCGGATTCGATGGTGTTGATAAAAGATTTGATAGATTGGAAAAAGCGCTTAAAGATTTTCAAGAAGAAAATTCTCTTGAGCACGAAGAGATTAAACTTAGATTAAGTCAAGTAGCTTATAGATTTGAATTAGAGGAAATAGACAAAAGGTTGAAAAGAGTAGAAGTCAAATTAGGTTTAAAATAAATTTCATAGAGATGTCTAATTCAAAATTTTAGGCAGATTATTTTAAGGTTTATGATATTTTCAAATAATCAGACTGTTAGCAAAATAGTAGGGACTTGACAACCTATTTAGGTTTTGTTATGGAGAAAATAGAACATTGAAAAGGTGTAAAAAATGCAAAAAGAATTGAAAAAACTAGAGAGGTATTCCTTCTGGAATGTGAGATCGGCAAAGACAGAGAACTTAATTAATTGTGCTTCGTGTACAGGTTGTAGCGGCTGTAGTGCTGGATGTTCAGGGTGTTCTACTGGATGCGGTGGATGTTCAGAGTGAGCAGAATCTTAAATAAACAGTTCAAAAAATTAAGCGTCTTATTAAATTTGGAGGGAAGACGCTATTTTTTTCACTAAAGAGGTGAAGGAAATGAAAATTTGCATGATTGGTAAATACCCACCAATAGAAGGCGGTGAATCTTCGAAAACCTATTGGTTAGCAAAGGCTCTTGGAGGAAAAGGACATAAAGTTCATATAATCACTAATGCTTGGGAAGTTGAGACAAAATATAGAGAACAAATTACTAGTGATGATTTAAACGAACATTATCAACCTAAAAATATCCACGTTCATAATACAGATCCTTTCATAAATCCAGCGTTTATCCCATATTTCAAACCATATACAGAAAAGATAGCAAGTAAAGCCATTGAGGTAATAGAAAATTTCGATTTACAACTAATTGACTCCCGGTACCTCCTACCTTATGTAATCTCTGGATTCTTGGCAAAGCAAATCACTGGTCGATCTCAAATTATGCATCACGCCGGAAGCGATATGAGTAGACTTTTGAATTCGCCATTTCTGAAGAAATTGTTTCTCTCGATATTTAAAGAAGTAGACAAGATCGTAACTTACCCAGCAATGGTTCCTATCTTCAAATCCTTTGGTATCCCGGAAGAAAAGATGTTTCTTAATCTAAAAGTTAATGTAAACACCAGCGAATTTAATCCTAGAGGTCCGATATTCGATTTATCAAAATATATAAACAGAGATATCGACGATACTCCAGTGATTACTTATCTTGGAAAAATAGGAGTTACAAAAGGGGTATATGAATTAGCAGAAGCTGCCAGCGGCATTGAAAGGGAATTTGTATTACTATTCGTTACCCAAAACACAGGTTTAGAACACTTTCGTGGATTTCTCAAAGAAAAAGGGCTAGAAAAGAAATCCATATTCTTAGGTTTCGTACCGCCATGGAAAGTGCCACCGATAATTCGTCGCTCTACATGTGTGGTTACACCTGAACGAGACTTTCCTGTGGTCTCGCATACTCCAATTCTACCCAGAGAAGTTCTTGCGTGTGGAACTTGTCTCGTCTTGAGTACCGAGCTATACGAAAAACTCAAAAGGATTGGGTTCTGCGATAAAGAAAACTGTCTCGTTATCAACCCCAAAAATATTCCAGATTTTCGGAAAACAATGGAGTTAGTTCTGAATGATCCTGAGCTCCGAGAAACAGTAGCCAAAAATGCCCGTTTGACCTCAGAAAGGATAGAATGTTTTGAAGACTATGTGAACGAAACAACAGTTCTTTATCAAGAGATAATCAAAAGCAAGTAGTATTCTATCATGCCCTGAAAAAAACAGGGCGTTTTTTACTTTCTTTTTTAATAAGATTTATTATAATTAGAGTAATGAAAAATGATATTCCAAAAATAAAGTTCTTTTATAGTCCGATTTACGATCTTTTGCTTACAGAATATGAAGGAAAATATTTTGATAAGGGCCAAAAAAAAGAAGTCGAAAACTATATTCAACGACTTCAAATAGAATGGCAGAAAGTTAATAAGCCCATTCTTAAATTTTTATTAAAAATTTTTCAAAATAATTTGAGAAAAAAAGAAATAATTTGTTATATAGTTAAATATTTTAAATTTTCAGGTATTTCCCATCCTTTGACAATCAAAATGACGACAGATGTTAAGGAGGCAATAATTAATTTAGTTCACGAACTTATTCACATTTTTTTATCTAAAAAAAAATGGAAAAAAATTTCTCAAAATTTAGTTAAAAAATTTCCACATGAGGAACTGGAAATTACCCTTCATATCTATATTAATTTCATTCAATTTCAAGTATTAAAAAAATTTTTCGAAAAACCAGTAATTAAAAAAATGCTTAGAAAATATAAAAAATTGAAAAGAACTGCTAAGGCCTGGAAAATTGTTTTAAAAGAAGAAGACACATTGCATACGTTATTAAAAATTTGAAGTGAACAGAAAATTTGCTTGACAAACCAGCGTAATTTGTTAAAAATAAACTAAGAAAGCACTTTAAAAATAAAAGGGAGGGTGAGAAAAAAATGAATCAAAACCAAGCTGAACAGTTTAGAAAAAGACATTTCACTTTACAATGGCATGTAACATCGGACTGTCCCAATCGATGTAAAGGTTGTTATATTGAAGATTTCGAAAGAGGGAAGGAGTTACCAGTTGAAACTTGCTTAGAGATTATCGATGACTTCCATAAGATGATTTCAACTCTGAATGTGCCAGGTAGAATAAATTTCACAGGAGGCGACCCACTTGCAAGATCCGAGATTTATGATCTGATTAACTTTGCTACTCAGAAAAAAATCATGGTGGGTATACTAGGAAATCCAGAACTTTTGGACCGCACTGCTGCTCTCAGACTAAAAGAATTAGGAGTTAGGCGCTACCAAATAAGTATTGATGGATTAGAAGAAACTCACGATAGTTTAAGAAGTCCCGGAAGTTTCAAAAGGAGCTTACAAGGTCTAAAGATACTTAATTGGACGGGAATTCCTTCAGTTGTAATGTTTACATTAAGCAGGCTAAACGCGAAAGACCTTATTCCAGTGATTCGACTGATGGCAAAAGAAAATGCTTATATTTTTGATTTCGCTCGGTTAGTTCCTATTGGAAGGGGGAAAGATTTAAAAGACGAAATGTTGGAACCTTTTGAATATCGGGAGATCCTATTACATGTCTTAGAAGAATATAGAAAACTTCAGGAAGCAGGTTATCATACGATTTTTGGAAGAAAAGAGCCTCTATGGAAATTACTCTATACAGAAATAGGTTTATGGAGACCGTTACTAACTCGAGGAGAGAAGATTATTTATAGTGGCTGCGGAATAGGAATTAATCTCCTAACAATTCTATCCGATGGAACTGTATATAGTTGTCGGAGAGTACCGATTACCGTTGGAAAGGTACCTGAACAAAGCCTATTGGAAATTTTCTTAAATTCAGAAAAACTAAATGAAATGCGGCAAGAAGAAAAAATAGAAGGTTGTAATCAATGCGAGCTTTGGCAATTCTGTCGAGGTTGTAGAGCAGTGGCTTTTGGTACCTCCGGTTCCTATTTTGCTCCTGACCCCCAATGCTGGAAAAGGGAAGAAAAATGAATAGCCCAGATTCTAGTTCGCCTTTAAGAACACTACCAAACAAAAATCTGGAATTAAGACGAATGTGGGATAGATATGCAGAGGCTGACCGAGAATTGATTTATCCGGGGGGACCATCAAAAGGACACTTGAACAGACTAATAGAGCTTTTTGTTCCTTGTCCGGAAGGTAATATAGAGAAAATAGCTGTTGATGTAGCTTGTGGTACGGGCGCTTTATTCTCCTTCATCATTGATAAAATTAAACCGGATAGACTAGATGGAATAGATTGGTCAGAAAAAATGCTAGAGAAAGCCAAAAAAGAAATTGTACGATTACAAAAAGAAGGTGTGACCAACAGATTTAATCTCTATTGCTACGATGTATCGACTGCTCCGTTACCTTATGCAGATAAATTCGTTAGTGCGGTGGTATCAAATCTCGCAATTTGTTATATCCCTGGTGGATGGAAAAAACATTTAATGGAACTATCGAGGATTCTTAGAAATGGGGGATATCTGTATATAGGCACTCTAATAGATACATGGACTTTTGGTAAAGTACCACTAGATGGTGTTAAAGATCCTGTTCGGGCACGGAAATATAGAGAAATGATTGTGCAGATTTCAAAAGAGGCAAAAAAACATGGGGCAGAATTCCCTTCCCAAGAACAATTGATACATTCTTTAAAGGTATTAGAATTCAAGAATATCAAAATAAACTTCACCTTCCATAGAAATGGGTTAGTTCTTAGAGCCCAAAAAAAATCAAAAACTCCTTAAACAAAAAGGAGTATTTTTTTAATTAAATTTTGCTAATTTCTAATTTCTCCCGAAGCTCGAAAGCCTAATGTAGAAAGGAAATGATAATGTTAGGGTAGAGGGAAATAGAAATGTCAGGGTAAACTAGTAGAATGGTTGAATTATTATTAATAATTAACCACACCATTCTACTGTGACCTCCATTTCTATAAAGATAATGCGTAATAAGGAAAAGGGTTAAAATATGGAAGATTTTAAGAAATTTCCCGAATAAAATTAGCCAAAAA
>OGCI01001725.1_pt1 | contig 17034 bp, 18 predicted proteins | sample 1570021 | NCBI WGS metagenome assembly OGCI01 (sample SAMN06264664, study PRJEB24512) | hot springs metagenome | isolation source: Hot spring water | place: South Africa: Tshipise | collected 2015-06-21 | reverse complement strand
CTCGCAATGACACGAAGGCGAGCGGGGATTGCTTCCTCGCTGCGCGGGTGGGGACGTCGCGACACGGCAACAGGCTACACCGAATAGGGCGTCCAGTCCGGCGACTCCACCCCCAGCAGGTGGTACACCTCTTCCCGAATCAGGCGCTCGCAATCGGCGGTGACCATCAGGGTGCCGTAGTATCGGTACGCCACGTCCACCTCATAACCGCCCAGCGGGTAGTCTGCGGCGGTCGGGATGTAGCCCCAGCACCCGTTGCTATAGCCCAGCGCGAGGGTAGACGCATACGGCGACTGCCGCACAAAGTCCAGCGCGTACTGCACAAACATCTCTGCAGGAAAGGCAAGCAGATGCATATCGCCGAGGCGCAGCAGCTGGATTTCGAAAGGCATGGAGCCGCGTTCGCTGCTCTCTACCGCCAGTATCAGATCCTGAGCCCAGCGCACTAGGTCGCGACGCCACATGATAACGCCCGGATGGGCACCCTCGTCCTCTGCCTTCCTCAGCGCTTCCTCCGCCTCCCGCAGGTGCTCCTGTGCCTCCTCCAGCGAGGGGTACTGGTAGGGCAGCTGCACCGTGCGCAGGCTCCCCGTGATCGGGATGCCTTCGACGGGGTCGGACAGATGCGAAGCCACCACCACTGCCGCTCCCAGTATCTCGCCCAGCTTCCGGACATGCTGGAACGTGGCGGAGGTGTAGATCGGGTTGATGTTACCCGCGCATCCCTGCAGAAACATCGGTACGCCTGCGCCCACGCGACGCAGAAAGTCACAGGCGGCGCCCGGGTAGTCCGCGCTCACCCACAGATTGCTTCCTCCCATTACCACCGGATGCGTGGCGTGAGCCAGCAACACTGCCAGCGTGGTCTGGTCCTCGCGGTCGACACGCAGAACATCCACGTAAGGCTGAACGGGTCCCTCCGGGTTCCGTCCGATGACGGTCTGTCCGTCGCGCCGCTCGCGACGGTTGATGCCGATCTGCACTGGCGCGCGCCCCCAGCGCAGGCTTACCGGCGCCAGCATGTCGGCTGCCTGCTGAACCGCCCCCACCACCTTCCGCGCCATGACATTGGAGTAGAGCTCGTCGCGCTCGCCCATGGTGCGAAATGTGCGAGTAACGGGACCGGAGTGCGTATGTGAGCAGTTCAGCAGCACGCGCTCCGGCGGGATGCCCACTTTGTGCTGGATGCTGTCGCGAATCATCGCCAACAGGTCGAAGTCCAGCGCAATCAGGTCCATGCTCACGATACACGCGAGGCTCAGCCCGTCGTCCAGCACCAGCGCGCGAGCATACAGGGGGTCGTGCACACCAACACACCCGCTCGGGCGCAGAGCATACCCCGCAAGCCACACGCCAACGGGAGGCGTGATGTCTATCTCGCAGACACCGGCTTTCAATGCCATTACTGTCCCTCCTTAGCGACCGTTCGCCGACCGCTCTCCATTTTCTGCAACCGCTCGATCATCCGCGCGACCTTCCGGCGATGTTCCAGCAGAGGGCGCGGGTCGGTAGTGAAATGGGTCAGGTCGCGTGAAATCTGCTCAGGCACCTGCAGGAGCCTCTCCGCCTCCGCCAGCAGCTTGGCGGGTGCTGTGCCACGCAGGCGTTCAATCTGTGCTTTGAGGATGGTAAAGTACTCGTAGTCCTCTACACCGTCGCGCAGGTTCTCCCAGCGGATAGAGGGCGACGGTGGCTCGATGGCAGGAGGATGCCCTTTGTTCGGGTCGCGTCGCGGCGGATACAGGAACCGCCCGTCGCCGTTGCCCCAGAACTGTTTGGTGCCCTGCGGCACGCCATATCCGGCAACGTAACTCATCGGGTCGTCCCAGGGGTTCTGCAGGCTATCGGGGAAGGCGGTAGGGCTGGTCCACCACGTGGTCTCCCAGATGAGGACTCCCTGAATGCCATATTGCCACGTCTGCCATCCCCACAGACGCATCTCCACCGCCGGATGCTCGATGAACAGTCCGATATAGGGCGCGCGCGGTCCGGTGCAGATGTACCACCATACTTCCTCACCGGCGCGTTTGCGCTCCTCCGCCTTCTCGCGCGTCCACTCGGGGGTGAGTCCGCACCACAGGTCGACGTGCCCGTACAGCGGCGGCTCGGGCTGTTCCGTCAGCATTCGGCGAATACCCGGCGCGTGGCGTTTCAGCCTCTGCATCCCCTCGATGACGAACTCGTAGTCGCGGGGTTCAGGCTCGTCGAACCAGTACACGTACGCCTTCTCCAGCCAGCCCCTCTCGCGCAGGTGCGCCTCGACCTGACGTACGTAATCGCCCCACAGCCGCTCGTAATCCGGCGTGCCCGCCCGAAAGCCGCCGAACTCGCCCGGATAGCGCTCGTAGAAGGTGCCCCCGCCCATCCCCTGCAGAGGTAGCACGAAGGCGTTGAATCCGACTTCGTCCAGATAGTATCTCGCGGCTTTGTCGAACTCCGTGAAGTCCACGACCACTTTCTTGTCCGCTCCCTCCCCCTCGAAGCGCAGCTGAATGGGCGCATGGGCGTAGAACGAGTAGGGCGCGATGCGGTGCTCGGCAAAGGAGCGCATGTACATGTCCCACACCTGCTTCTCCTGCTCCGGCGTCTGCAGGTGGTGATAGCGCTTGATGTTCCACGGGCTGATGCCGAAACCGCTGCGCAGGGTAGGTGCTTTGGGCAGGGCAAAGTCGAACACCGTCACCTGAATCGGCACGCTGATGCTGCCGCGATTGGTCTGCACGGTGACGGTTCCCCGATAGTCTCCCGCCGGTGCGCTGCTGGGGATGTGCACCAGTATCCACAGCGCCTGATTGCGTCCCTGAGGCAGGGCAAGCGGCGTCTTGAGAGGCGGCAGTGGGTCGGGATATTCGCCCGGTGCGCCAAGGCTGTCGCTGGGATGCTCGACCTGCACGGTGGCAACCTCATAGATTCTCACCTGCGCTGAGGGAATGCTCGTCTTTGCACCCTTCAAATCGCTGACGCTTACGCTCTGCACCACGGTATTGGGTTGCCTGGCTCGCAGAACCAGCTGTGCTGGCTCGTACTCGCCGCGCGCCCCCTCGATCAGGATAGCAGAGGCAGGCTTGCCCGCTGGCGCGGGGCGGTCTCTGCCCACTTTCCACGCTCCCTCACACCACCAGACCTCCCCGAAACCCGCCGGCGCAGAGAGCGGATATCCGTAGTGCGACTCATCCAGAACCATGGTGGTGACCTCCATCTGTGAGGCATAGACCATCTCGCGCCCAGAGGTAGCGCGCAGAGCGATCGTGTGTCTGCCTGCAGACAACCCGGCTAGCCTCAGAGCCGAATCGGCACGGCTGTTGGGCTTCAGGCTCACCCTGCCGATGGGCTGCCAGCGATTATCTACCCCAAGGGCGACTTCCAGCTGACGCGCAGTGGGTTGACGGTTGGTCCAGCGCACCAGCCATCCGTCTTCGTCTCCAATCCACTGCGCCTGTAAGCCCGGCGAAGCGGCACGCTCCTCCACAACCAGCGTCGCCCCCAGTCTGTCGGCACCACGATAGTCCACCTGTGCCCGGAAGCGATAATTGTCCACCTGCGCGTGTGAACCGGCGCCTTCCGCAGAGAGGCGCACGAACACCTGCCTGGTGGGAAAGAGCGCCTCCGGCAAACCCACCTCCACCGTGCTCACTCTGGAAGCCGTCAGCACCCGTTGCCAGTTCTGCCCGTCGCGGCTCACCTCGGCGAACAGTGTGCCCGCAACGTGGTAATTGACGTTCACCGCCAGGCGCGCCCCGCGCATGGCAAACGGCAGTGTGTGGCGGTACACCACCTCGTCGCCTGCCCCGAAGGCCCAGCGATTGGTGTTGAAGTAGGCTCTTTGCCGGTAGAGCGTGCGGTGAATGGTGGAACCGTACCAGCCGAGCACGTGCGTATCTGTGTACTCGCCGCTGCGCAGGCTCTCGCCCTCGCCCAGCACCAGTTCGCCCCACCGACGATGTACCACCTGCGCGGGGTATAGCTCCGCGCGGTCAAAATAGACCGCCCCCTTCAGGTGCCACTGCCCGAGCCGGACAAAGGGCGACGGGGTATCGGCGGCGCGGAACGCGAAGGCGTATTCGGTCCACTGCGAGCCTGAGCCGAAGTCGCGATTGACTGTGTTCGTCCCGCCGATGATGGTGCCGCCGGAACCGTCAGCCCGTGCCCGAAAGCGAAACACATACGCCTCGCCTGCTTTCAGGGGCAGATCGGGTGTGCGCCAGTAGGCGGTGTCCTCACCAGCCCCCTGCACCACCAGCGCAGACCTGCCCTCCACATTCTGCCGAGAAGCAGCACGGCTGACACTCCAGTCGGACGGCACACCCACCACATCGCCGATTTGCCAGGCAGACATCGGGGGGAGCAGATTTTGCGCAGCAGCGCTGACGGCAACCACTGCCAGCCAGATGACCACACTGCAAAGCGCTCGCATCGGATCGGAAGCCTCCCTGGGTTCGGAGTGTGTTGCGTGTCTAGTTGGCTCTGGTAAGAGGCGTTTCCTGCAGGCACAGCGCAGTTGTGGCTGATTGGGCGCACCTTGCGAGATGCCCCATTTCCGGACGCAAGCATTTTTCTGCGAAAAATATCTTCGAAATGTCCCCGAAATGCTTGACAAATGCTGCGCTGGGTGGTATCATGGAAGTGTGTGAATACGTATTCTCGGCAAGAAGCGTGAACGTGCCGTTGCTGGTTATTTGCGGTCTCCTGTGAGCTCATCGGCTGCGCAGGGCTGCGACGACGATGTCGGCTGAAACCGGTCGGGCAGTGATGCCCGCACCTTAGCATATCTCAGCAAAGGAGGTACTTTCCATGCTCAAGCGCAAAGCTTTTACCCTGATTGAGCTGCTGGTTGTTATCGCGATTATCGCGATACTGGCAGCTATCCTGTTCCCGGTGTTTTCGCAGGCTCGCGAGAAGGCACGACAGACCTCGGACCTGAGCAACCTCAAGCAGATCGGTCTTGCGATTCAGATGTACGCGCAGGACTACGACGAGACAATGGCTCCCGCTGAGGGCTGGCGTCCTGAACTGCAGTCCGACCCGGGACAGTTCGTCACATGGATGGCGCTGATTCTGCCCTACACGAAGAACCACCAGATTTTCCGCTCGCCGAAGTACGCACTACTGTTCCCGGAGAGCGTCGCGAACTGGTTGAACTTCGGTGCACATGGAGGCATCGTGCAGGGTACCGCGCCCAACCGTTCCATTCCCATCTCGTACGCCGCGGTGAACCTGCGCTGGTCCACATGGCCTCACCAGACCACCGTTCCTGCAGGACGTGGACACGGCGAGGGTTACAGCGGACGCGGCGGTTTGTACGCCTCCTATCCGCAGTGGACGCAGGGTGATACGCCTGTCAGCCTCGCCGCCATCGAGGAAGTGGCGCAGACGCGCATCGTGGTCAACGGTATCAACTATCATCTCATCAGCGGATGCGACCTCGACGTGCTGGACGACAACGGACAGCTGCCCTGCGGTTTCACCGCCGTCACCTATGTTGACACGGGTGGGCAGCCTCCATGGGCAATCAACATGAATCCGCCCAACCGCACGCGCCTGGCGCCGTTCGCAGGCAACATAAACGTGGTATTCGCCGACGGACATGCGAAGGCGGTGCCCTGGGGCACTGGCTGTCCGCATGAGTACACCGTGGAGGCAGACCGTTCGCTGGTGCCTGCCCGCTGCCGCCAGTAAAAAGGGGGCTTTCTCATGAGCAAACGAGAGATTCCGCTTCCGGTTGCGATTGGCGTGATCATCGCGTTGATTCTGGTGGTGGTCGCCTTCTTCTGGCGCCAGACCTCACCTCCGACAGAGTCGACGCTGAAGAGCTGGGCGCCGTATCCGCAGATACCGGCGCAGGGCTCGACGCAAAACTCCCCTCGCTAATCACGTTACTGCCGTCGGCAGGCGGCTGCACATCTGCCGGCGGCTCTCTTTCCTCTCCGGAAAGCCGCTTCTCCTGCCGATAATCGAGTCTGATTACCGATGGTGCGTCCGCATGGCGGATGCTTGAGGGGGTGACGCGATGAACCCCGATGATATCGCCATCCGACCGGTGGTCTACGGCAACGTGGTGCGCCCGGTGCACCGCGAAGCCGCTTCGCGCGACTCCACTCTGGGACAGCGCTCGCCCACACCACAGGAGGAGGAAGACACCGAACTGGTGGAGCAGGAGGCACAGCCCCCCACCGAGGAGACACATCTGATCGACCTGCGAGCATAGGAGAGCAATGGGAGCGATTGGATATCTGACCGCCGCGGAAGTGGAGCCTTCCCTGTTCCTTGGCGCGGCGATGACCACGGACTCTTTTGGTCTTCCGGTGGAGTTTCGCTACACCGAACCGGTGCGTGCCACTCCACTGCAGCGCATCCTGTACGGCAGCGCGCTTCACCGTTACCTCTGCCGGGAGGTGATTGCCACCACCCTCCTGGAGGCGATGGAGATGCACCCCGAAGTGTGGGTCGTGCAGGACGAGACGTTGCTGGAACCGCTCGAGGCGATGCGTTCACCGGTGGTGATGCTCTTCCGGACGGAGATGGCACCGATGAGCGACCTGGGCGCTACCATGTCCGCCGGTGACGGCGAGATGCTGGTGCAGTTATCGCTGGCGGGAGCGCCTCTGCGCGTACGCTTTGGCAACAGCGAACCGGCGCAGCAACGTCAGGCGTTGCAGGCTCTCATTGTGGCAGCGCGCTCGATGGAAGTGCTCGAGCCGCTCACGCGCCTGCACCAGGCGATACAGGCAGTACGGGAGGAGCTGGAGGCAGCTTGACAGCGCACTGGTGGGGACGTTTCTGGCTTCGCGCGCTAACCTGGGCGTTTCGCACCAGAGTACCGATCGTTTACGGAGGTAACATGGCTGTGGCGCCCCCCGCAGCGCACAGGGTCGCTCTTTCCTCAGGCGTTCCATGTGTGCACCGTGTACCTCCTGTCCGCTGCACTGCTCGAAGGGTTACTGCCGCCGGGCAACGGTGTGTCACACGCGCACTTCCCCGGCTCTCCCCATGGATTCGCGCCGTGTGCGCCCCCTCTATCGCTGTCCGGCAGTTCGCCGTGCCTCTGCAGGTTGCGGTGCAATTGCATAGAATCGGTAACGTACGTGCAACGCCGACGGTTTCTCACCGCGTATTAGTATGCAGGAACACTCCTGCCGTGCGTGCGCGCGTTCACCCGTTGCCGAAGCGCGTATCCACCGGTCGTGTTGCGGTGCGTTGGCGGAGTCGGGCGCGGCTGGTCACCATCGAGCGGTTCCGGTGTCGGGACAGACGCTCATCTCTGGTATGGCGCCTGCCGATGACACGGCGCGCGGTGCCGTTCCAGTCGCTGGCGGAGGAGCAACGTCGGCAGTGTCAGGAGGCTCTGCAGCGGGCGGCACAAGGATATGCGCGGGTGCAAAGCGTATACTACCCTGTGCCTGCTCATGCTGTGGCGCGAATCGAGATTGACGAACGGCGCGGCGTGCTTTACGTTCATCCCCGCAGGGGACAATCGGAGACCGCGCCTGCCTGTTTGTGGGTGGTCTCCGGCGTGCAGATAACTGACGGACGCCCCGTGCGCGCCGTGTTGAGGGTGGCATAATGGAGCTCCTTTTCCTGCTGGCGCAAGCGGCTCTGCTCATTCTGGCGGGCGTGCTGGTGTTGCGCGTTCGGGAAGAGCTGCAATTACTGGTGCGTCAGGCGACCGCTTCGCAGGGGAGTGAGCAGATGGAACACCTGCGTGAGGAGCTGCAACAGACCCTGCGCGAAGTGCGCGCTACGCTGAGTGAGGGCATCGTGAAGCTGGAGGAGCGCATCGCCCGCGCCGAGCAGGTACTGCAGGCGCTGGAGTCGCACACACCAGACATCGCGTCGGAGGACAGACCACCTGAGCCCGAGCAAGAGCCGGCGCGCATACCGGTAGAGCGCATCCTGGCTCTGGCGGATACGGGCTGTGACGTGAAGGAGATTGCAAGGGTGACGGGTGTTGCCGAGGGCGAGGTATCGCTGGTCCTTCAGCTGCGTGCGCAACGCGCCGGGCAAACACGTCATGCTGATGGTCGCACATCCTCGAACAACACCATAAACAACAATCAGGGAACGGACGAATGAGAGGAGATCGAACAACTATGCGAAAATGGCACCTGCTGTGGATAGCCATCCCGGTGGCGCTGACGCTGGTCACCACCAGCTGCGGTAGGAAGTCCATTGGAGAAGTCAACGGCAAGAAGATCAGCCAGGCGGAATACTATAAGGTTCTGGAGCGGATGGCGGTGCCGATTACCCAGGGAGAGACTCCTGTTAAGGACCCCCTGGGTCGTCTTGTGCGCGAGCAGGCGGGCTATCTGGCACTGCGGATGCTGGTGGACCGTCAGATCGTGCTGGAGATGGCGGAAAAAGAGAAGGTGATGCCCACTGAGCAGGAGATCGAGAAGGAGCTGGAGCGCCAGAAGAAGATGCCCGACTTCAACGAACGCCTCAAAACGCTGGGCTACACGCAGGACGACCTGAAAGAGGACATCAAGGTGGAGCTGGCGGCGTTCAAGTTGCTCACCAAGGGTATCACCGTGAGCGATGACGAGGTAAAGAAGGCATACCAGCAGAACCTCCAGCAGTTCACCGTTCCCGCACAGGTGCAGGTGGGTTTGATCCTGATCGACAACCGCAAGACGCTGGACGAAGTGCAGGGGATGCTGAAGCGAGGCATCGATTTCCACCTGGTCGCCACACAGAAATCGCTGAAGCTGCCCAACATGCCTCAGGGTGTCGGCGGTGTGTGGTTGCGACAGACCGATGAGACCTTCAAGCAGTTCCCGCAGCTGTGGCAGACTCTGCAGAAGACGCCGGTGGGCAGTGTGACCTCTCCTCAGCCGATGAAACTGCCCAACGCCCAGGGGCAGGTGGTGGACGGCTGGATCATCTTCAAGGTGCTGGACAAGAAAGAGAAACTGGTGCGCCCGCTGGACGAGGTCAAAGAGGACCTTCGCCGCCTGCTGATGCAGGCGAAGAGCAAGCGCAACCTGGGGCGCGAGCTGATGCAGATGCGCTCGCAGGCGAAGGTGTCGTTCGAGATACCCCGCTTCGAGCGTCGCTGGCAGGAGGAGATGAAGCGCCTCAAGGAGCAGATGGAGGCGGCAGCACCAGCAGCGCCAACGACACCCACACCAACCGGTATGACACCGTAGCGTGAACAGGCAGCCCTTCAGGGCTGCCTTCTTTCTTCATATCCCGAGCTGCTGCGCCTGTTCGCGCAGGTAACCGGCGGTCTCCTCAGGGATGGCGGTGGTGATGTAGATGCCACTGCCGAGTTCAAAGCCCGCAGGTGTGGTCAGGCGTGGCACGATTTCGATGTGCCAGTGATAGTAGTCCATGCAGCTGTCGCGCAGGGGAGCTGTGTGCAGCACCGCGTTGTAGTCGGGGTTGTTGGCCGCACGGTACAGTAACAGCAGCGTCCGACGCAGAACGTCCGCCAGCGCGGTCACCTCTTCGGGACGCGCTTCCGCCACGAAGGATGATCTGTGACGGCGGGGCAAAATCATCAACTCAAATGGGAAGCGCGACGCAAAGGGCGCCAGCACCACATACTGCGCCGTGCTCAGCACGATACGCTTGCCCTCTGCCTGCTCTTTCTCCAGCAGGTAGCAGTACACGCAGGTCACGCGGTCATCGTAGAAGCGACGTGCCTCCTCGACCTCTTCGCGGATGTTGGTGGGCACGATGGGCGTGGCGATGAGTTGCGAATGTGGATGCACCAGCGAGGTGCCTGCGGAAGCACCGTGATTCCGAAACACCTGCACGAAGGCGATGCGGTTGTCCTGCGCCAGCGTGCGCATCCTCTGCAAAATCGCCTGAAGCACCAGACTCACCTGCTCCTCCGGCAGGGTGGCTAAGGTCTGGCTATGCAGGGGCGTCTCGATAATCACCTCATGTGAGCCGTAGCCGCTGATGGTCGTGAAGATGTCTGGGCTCTGCACCCCTTCCCAGCGCGTCGAAGGCGATAGCGCGGCGAACTTGTTGGGCACCACGCGCACCTTCCAGCCGGGGCGGTTCGGCTCGCTGCCGTTGCGCAGGGCATAGACCTCTGGCGGCGTCTGCATCTCGTTGCCCTCGCAGAAGGGGCAATCCTCCCTGTGGTCAGGCTCTTCCTGAACGGTTGACTGCTTCAGGAACTGGTGTGGGCGTTTCGCACGCTCCTTGGCGACGATCACCCAGCGCTTGGTGGCGATGTCCTGGCGCAGTTCCGACATGCTCCTCCACTCCTTTCGAGCAACGCTGCTTTCGAGCTTCCGCCTGCACGCGCTGCTGTCCTGCTTCAGATAGGTCAGGTTTCCCCCGCGCCGTTTGCGCCAAACCGCTCCAGCAGCTGCTGGGGCGAGATGGCATCGGGGTCGTGTATCATCAGGCGCAGTATCTGCTCGGTGCGCTCCCTGCCGATGGAGACGTACTTGCCCGCAGCGCGGACATACACGGTGCCCTGCTCGTCCACAATCTCGCCATGCGTATACCACACCCTGCCCCGTCGCTGTGTCATCTGCGCCCGTGCGGTTAAGGGGGTATGCAGTGGCACCGGTCTCAAGAAGCGGGTGCTGATCTCCGCCGACACGCTGAACTCGCCGGTCTGCATGGTGGCAGCCCAGCCCATCAGCTCATCCAGTATGCTCATCAACACCCCGCCATGCGCGATGCCCGGATAGCCCATCTGCTCTTCCCTCAGCGTCAACGGCACGTAAGCGCTATGGTCATCCGCGTAGAAACGTACGTTCAGTGCTTTCGGGTTGCTCTCGCCGCACACGAAGCAGGTGTGGGAGTGCGGTAACTTCAGCGGCATCTGTGTTCCCGACCTCCTTCTGCACTTTTCACCGCAGTGTATCATTCCCCTCTGCGTGAGCAGGAATCCTGTCGGGCGATGATAGCGTGAAGGCAGGCGATGGCGCCTGTGGTTGGGAGGCTAAGAGTTGCTACGAGGCAGGGCTTAGGTCAGAATTAGAACCATAGTTGAACAAAACAAAAGTGTCGTAACAGGTTTCGGTAGTTTGTACGTTTTTAGCACGTGTTTCCACTTGCCACCTCATGGTATAGTCTTGTTCCACTTCAGTCAGCGAAATCTCCAAGCGTTGCCAACCACTCCTCCACTGGGTACACACGATCGAACAGGTGGGATACGCTAACTGCATCTGTTGAGGAGGATAACCAACCAGTACAGTATCCATGTCACGCTGGCGAATGACATACGTCAACCACGTTCCCTGCGCTTCCGACGCAGCCAGTCGCACCACACAGACCGGCACGCAGCCTGCCAGGAACGCGTGTTCATCTCAATCGCGCGCTGCTGTGCTATCCAGACTCTCAGCTGTACCTCTTGCGTCAGGTCTTCCGCCTCGTTCAGCGGACAACCGCGCTGGAGGTCATACTGCAAGGTCGCTTCCCGACGATACACGGTGTTCTTGCCCTCTGGCTCATTGCGTAGACGCATCGCACAAAATTCCCGTTCAGCCTAGCCGGTCTGTTGCGCAAAGGTCACCGCAGATTGTCACACACAGCCCCCCGTACGCACCCGCCTGACTCTCACCAGCCATCACTCTGGCTTGAGCAAGCGGGTGCGCTTCCTGCTCGATGCACAATCAGGACAACCAGCACGCCTCAGGGAAACAGCCCCTGCAGGGCATTGCCCAGCGATTGTGGCTTCATACCCAGCGACACGGCAACTGCGGGCCAGGACTGCCTCGCCTGGCGCAGTTCGAATGCCCTTGCAGGCTTCGCCCCCGCTGCCTTCGCAATTCCGCAACCGAGAACAATCGAACTGAGGGTGTGACCCCTGTCGCGATATGCCTGCACATCCGCAAGGGGTACCCCGAAGAAGTCGACAATCCGCTGAATTACCCACTGCTCCTGTCCCTGCTGCACGACGGACTTCTCGAGGACTGCCAGCATCATCTGGGCAATCGCGATTTCCGCATCGATGGCAAGCCGTTCGGTGAGCACCTTGCCCTGCTGTTCCAGCTGCGGATACTGCTGACCGACCTCCACCTCGCGCACCACGCGCTTCATCAGTGCAGTCAGCGCGGCGACATCGTTGCGCATCTGCCATCCGGTATCGTCCACCTCGCGCACCAGCCTCTCGACCAGCAGGTCCGACGCGGGCTGAACGGAGGGGAGTTGCGCAGAAGGCTGTGAGCGCAGAGGCTGAATACTGCTGCCCAGCAGAATGCCCACAATCAGTGCCAGCACGATGCCTCCCACCGCGCGCAGGGAAGAGACGCTTCTCATGATACACCTCCCAGTGTCCGCAGAAACGCTGTCGTAAGCCCTCCAGAACCCCTCTCCGGACCTCTCCCCGACGCGGGGAAGGGGCAGAGAGATAGGTTTCCAGACGACAACCGCAGAACTTTTATGAAACACCCTCGCGTGGAGTTTGTCAAAGGTTCGACGTGTCGTTACCCCACACCGTTTCCTCGATTCTGGAATGGTGCTGTTACTCCCTGCGATGAGGCGTCAGAAGCCACTGCGCACCGCGCACCGCGAGGTCGAGCAGGTAGCCCAGCGCACCGATGACAAGGATAACCGCCATCAGCTCGCTGTAGGCGAGGCGGTCGCGCGTATCCAGAAGGTAGTAGCCCAGTCCTGCGCTCACCCCCAGCATCTCCGCCGGCACCAGCACAATCCACGCAATGCCCACCGCCAGCCTCAGCCCCACCAGACTGTGGGTGAGCACGGCAGGCAACACCACGTATCGGACGGTTTCCCAGCGGTTGGCACCCAGACTGCGCACCGCCAGAATCCACCGCCGGTCGAGGTTTGCCACCCCGGCGCGCGTGTTCAGCATGATGGGGAACACGCTGGCAATACCGATGAGGAAGTACACCGGCGCATCGCCGATGCCGAACGCCATCACTGCAATGGGCATCCATGAGAGCGGAGAGGTCATGCGCACAAACTGGAAGACGAAGCTGCTGGCACGCTCGAGCGGAGACCAGATGCCCAGCAGGACACCCAGAGGCAAACCTGCCGCCAGTCCGATCAGAAGCCCCAGCATCACGCGCTTGAGGCTGACAAGGATATGCGGTTCCAGCGCGCCCGTGCGCAACAGCTCCCACAGGCTGACTACAGTGCGGGCGGGAGCGAAGGACGCCAGCACGTGTCCCTCGCCCAACCGCACACTCCATACATGCCAGACAGCGACCACCACCGCCAGACCCAGCACCGGTATCAGGAACGAGCCGACACCTGTCTTGCGGGTCGGTGTCTTGACGGCTGCCGTCGCTGCCGCGGTCATACGCGAAACGCCTCCTGTCTTTGCAGATTCCTCGGCAAGCCGAAGGTCGCCAACCCTCCCACCGAGGAAAGCGCGCGCCGTACGAAGCGGTCGTCCACGAGGTCCCGCGCCACAAAGTCGGGCTGGAGGCGACCGAGGAACGCGCGGTCGCCTTCCACTTCGGTGCGCTGAAGCAGCTGCACCAGCAGGCGCGTGTACGATGCGAACGGATAGGGCTGGAAGTCGATGCGTGCCACTTTCCAGTTTGCGTGCTTGATGGCGCCCTCGCGCTGGTAGAAGACGGGGTCGTACTGGTTCAGCACGCGCTGTAACACTGCCTCCGGATGAGGGGTGTAACTGCCCTCCTCGCGCGAGAGCAGTTTCGCCGTGGCGGCGCGGTTCGCCCGAATCCACGCTTGGGCTTTCACCACCGCGTTCACCACCCGCTGTGTCCATTCAGGGTTTTCTTTCACATCGCGTTCGTGCACCAGCACCACACAACAGGCATGGTCGCGCCAGATGTCTCCCGTCAGACGCATCACCCTTCCCACATTCAGGTTCTCTGCGGCGGCGTTGAATGGCTCTGCCACGATGTATCCGGCGATGGAGCGGTTCGCCAGCGCAGCGACCATGTCGGGCGGAGGCATCAACACCAGCCCCACCGAACCGTCGGGCACCTTCTGCCCCTGCGCCGGTCGCAGAAGCGGCTTCAGCCCCGCCTCGCGCAGGATCGCCTGAAGCACCACGTTGTGTATCGAATACCAGAAGGGCACGGCTACCGTCTGCCCCGTCAGCTGCTTCACGTCACGGATGCCGGGCTGAACAGTGATCGCCGAGCCGTTGGTGTGGTTCCACGCGACCACCTTTGCCGGATAGCGGTTGCCGTACCGAATCAGCACGGCGGTGGGCATCAGCACGTGGATGACGTTCACCTGCCCCGCAAGGAACGCCTCCACAATCTGGGGCCAGGCGCGAAACAAGCGGGGTTCCTCTGCCTCCAGCCGCTCCGCCTCGTACATCTTGCGGGCATGTGCGACCAGCAGGGGCGCAGCGTCCAGAATGGGCAGGTAACCAATCCGAACCGGCTGATTTGCACTGCTCCTCTGCGCCTGTGCTCCCATCGCAAGCAGAGCGCCTGCCAGCGTGCCCAAATTCACACAGCATCTCAGGCTCATATCTCCCACGTGACAACCTCCCTTTCGTTGACCCAGCTATGCTGAGAGAGATGTTCGAGAATGTAAGCGTGGAGCGACAGCATCTGCTCGTCGTGACGCCAGCGCGGATGCGGCGTCTGGATGTGCCACTCACGTTCGATCCGTCCCGGTCTGGCGGTCATCAACAGCACCTGGTCGCCAATGAAAAGCGCCTCGTCGATATCGTGCGTAACCAGCAGGACGGCGGTGTCGCGCTCGCGCACCAGCTGCACCAGCAGGCTTTGCAGGTGGCGTCGGGTGAAGGCGTCCAGCGCAGCGAAGGGTTCGTCCATCAACAGCAGTCTCGGCTGACGCACGAGAGCACGCGCCAGTGCAGCGCGTTGAGCCATACCTCCGCTCAGCTGGTGTGGATACAACCGCGCGAACCCATCCAGCCCCACGCTCTGGAGGCTGCGGTTGACAGCGTTCGCCACATTCACGCCCTGCTTCCTGCCGGCGCGCAGTCGCAGACCGAGCGCCACGTTCTGCCACACGTTCAGCCAGGGCAGAAGGTTCGCATCCTGAAATACCAGCCCCATCTCGGGATGAGGCGATCGGAGCGACCTGCCCGCAAAGCACACCTCACCGGCGGTAGCAGACTGAAGTCCGGCAACGGTCTGCAGCAGAGTGGACTTTCCGCACCCCGACGGTCCCAGCAGGCAGACGATTTCGCCTTGCTGCACCTCGAAGGAGACGTCCTCGAATACCGCAAGCGTGCTGCCCCGCGACGAGAAGTGCTTCGTCAGCCCCTGCACGCTGAGCAAAGGCACCGGTACGCTCATGATGGCGTCCTCGTCTCCTGCGTCGGTGTGTGGTGCAGTTGCATGGCAAGTTGGGTCAGGCTGGGCGTCAGCACAGGCAGGAACGCCACCTCTCGAAGCCGCCGGGCGGTGTGACTGTCGGCGAGGAACCCCGCGCCGCCGGTTGCCTCCAGCTCCAGATGCACCGTCTCCACCGCGAGGCGCATCCACTCGATGCGCACCTCGAACAGACGCCTCAGCAACTTGCCCGAACCCACCCGCGACAGCGCCAGCCGCCGAGTCTCCTGCGTCAGGGCCTGTTCACGCGCACACAGGGTCTCCAGCCGGTCGGAGAGCACCTCGCGCGCCCCATGAACGCCAGCGTGTGCCTGCTCGAGCGCGGCGCGTGCCACTCCCATTCCCAGTCCACACTGCAGTAAAAGGAAGTTTGGGCGGAGTATCGGGAGGAAGGCATGGGCGTCGTCGCTGAGGAGCCACGCACGGCTCAGCCGCACGCCTTTCAGCGTGACGGTAGCGGTCTGCGAGCTCTGCAGACCCAACAGGGAGAGGTCCTCGCCGCGCTGCACACCCTCTGCCTGAGCGGGCACAGCAGCCACCAGCGCCCGGTTCTCATCTACCTGCGCCGCTACTGCCAGCACGAAGCGCCCCGGACGCAGGTTGGACGCCCACGGCAGGAAGCCATCCAGCGTAAGCGTATCGCCGTCCAGCACCGCACGAGTGCGCAGAGGCTCCAGCCCTGCCAGATGTTTCATCGCGTTGGACAAGCCGGTGGCTCCGGCGATGTCGCCCGAGAGTACCTGCGGAAGCAGTGACTCGCGCAGGACGGCATTGGGGCTGTGCACCAGATACTCGGCGAACACACGCTGGCACCAGAACACGAACCCGCTGGTCAGACAGTATCGCGCCACATCCGCGATTGCCTCCACGGCGTCCCCCAACGTGCCGCCCGCACCGCCAAACTCCGCAGGCACACCCCGTTGCAGGTAACCAAACTGCGCCAGCAGACGGATAGCCCCCTCCGCCGAACCGTCCCCCTCGTTCATGGCGTGAGCCGATTGCCTCAATGCCTCGTGCAGTGCATTCGTGTGCATGGCGATACCCCTTTCTCAGCGGATGTTGTGCACCTTCGTGAGCTTGTCCACCGGTGCGCCCACCACCTCACGCGCCTGCAGGACGGTCTGCTCGTCCGGGCTGTCGTACAGGCACAGGCACTTGGTCATGTCCTCGCACACGTAGGTGCGTTCGAAGGAGACCGCTGGCACCTGTGCATACAGCGGCGAGCGCTCCGCCTTGCGCGTGAGATACGCCTCCATGGTCAACCCAGCGGGCAGGTTCCACTCCACCAGGTAGTTGGATTTTGCCTTGCGCTGGCGCACGGTTTCGAGGTCCTGACCCACCAGCCGCACCTGTTTAACCAGCTCGGCGGGTAGATTGGTGGGGGTGAAAGCCGCTCGCGCCTGTTGCTCGTTATCGGCAAGCAGTATCAGGTAGATCCGTCCGTCGTCCGGACTAGCCTGTGCCTCCAGCAGTTCCGCCTGTGCGCCGATGCTCTGCAGACGACGCTCTACCTCCTGCTCAGCCAGTCCATCCGTGCGCGTCTCAATCAGGTACAGGTTCATCCTTCACACCTCGCTAAAGATTACTTAGATGATACCAATAGTCATTTAGTCATGTCAAGTAAAAAAGGGTGTTGCATGAGAAATTGCTGATGTCCGGTCTTCATGGAGGGCGAACCTCCCGGTAAGCCGAGCAAGTGTCATTGCGAGCCTGCCCCCAAGGCAGGCGAAGCAATCCCCTGCGGTCAACGGTAGGCGTAGCAGATTGCTTCGTCGCTGCGCTCCTCGCAATGACACGGGTTACGGGATGCGAA
>OGCI01001723.1_pt1 | contig 17036 bp, 16 predicted proteins | sample 1570021 | NCBI WGS metagenome assembly OGCI01 (sample SAMN06264664, study PRJEB24512) | hot springs metagenome | isolation source: Hot spring water | place: South Africa: Tshipise | collected 2015-06-21 | reverse complement strand
CGTAGCAGTCGTGGTGGTCGAAGACACCGTCGAGGGGATCGTGCTGCTTGTGTCCGCGCTACCACGACGTTCGACCAAGACTACCGTCGTCGCCACAGCCAGGGCCGCGACCGCCACCACCGCGGCCGTCACCGCAACCCAGGCAGCGGTGGAAAAAGCGGTTCCAGAGCCTTTCTCCGGTACCCTCATCGACGTCCCTTCCCAACCCGAGGGAGCTGACAGCTTCGCTCGTCGTGACGCGCGTGTCGTCGGGTTTCGTGTCCGCCTTCTAGCCTACACCCTGTGGTAGCCTTCGCGCATGGTCCAGATGGTCTTGATCGCCGTGGTCGGCTTCGTGGGGGGTGTGTTCGGCTCCATGGTCGGCCTGGGAGGGGGGATATTCATCATCCCTTGTCTCACTCTGTTCCTGGATATCCCCATCCACTCCGCCATCGCTGCTGGTCTGGTGGCGGTGATCGCTACATCAACCAGTAGTTCTGTGGCCTATCTGCGTCGCGGCCTTACCAACCTGCGGCTTGCTGTCTCCCTAGAGACCGTGCTCGTCGCCGGAGCGCTGGCCGGTGGGCTGTTGGGGGCGGCTCTGGACACCGGCGCACTCAGCGCGATTTTCGGTGGGGTCATGATCGGAGTCTCCTTGTATATGGCGATGGGTCGCCGGGCTCAGGTCCTTCCCCCCAGGGAGGAGTCTGCGCTTGGCCTGTTGGGAGGGGTCTATCATGACCAGCACCACCAACACTTGGTCCGCTACAGAGTACGTCGGTTGCCGGTGGGTCTTCTCTCGGGACTGATTGCAGGCGGTATCTCCGGCTTGCTAGGAGTGGGCGGGGGCTTCATGACCGTGCCGGCCATGGTGCTGATCATGGGCGTGCCCATGCGAGCAGCAGCTGCCACCAGCAGCATGATGCTAGGAGTCACCGCCTGCGGGGGGGCCGTGGCCTATTTCATACGCGGTCTTGTGGACCCGGGGGTAGCGGTGCCGGTAGTGCTGGGAGTGGCGGTGGGCGCCTTGCTCGGGTCGCGACTTGCTCTGCGCGTGCGGCAGTCTGTGCTGATCGGCGTCCTTGCTGTCGCGTTGTTCGCTCTTTCTGTGCAGATGATCCTGTCAGCAGCGGGCATAAGGGTCCGCTGATCCTTCCATAACCTAGGAAGCAATGCCGATGACTCCCAGACAGCGAATCCTCTTTTGGAAGCGGCGAGCTGACCAGGCAGGGCGCGGCAGGCTCCGGGACGGCTCCGAGGAAGCGCCGCTTGAACGGAAGTTGTCAGTTGTCATGGTGGCTGCACTGGGATTGGCGCTGGCGCTTCTGTTGGGCGGAGCGGTCCTGGCCGGGCTCCGTGGCGGAGGCGAGGACCTAAGCCGTATCACGATCCAGGCCCTTCCTCATCTCCTGGCTGGCGGCGAGGTCACCGGGGTTCTGGGTGTAGGGCTCTTGGTCGTATTGGCGGTGCCTGCTGTCAGGACTGCGGTGCTTCTCGTCGCGTTCGCTCTGCGCCGCGAGTGGCTGTTCGCGGCTCTCTGCGCAGTGGTCCTTGCGGTTCTTGCCGCCGGCGTGTTGACCGGACTGAGAGCTTGGTAGCCCTTCTCGTCTTGGCCTTCTGGTCTTTCAATCCTGCGCGTGGGTCTCTATCTTCGGCCGCCTGGGGAACACGTAACGCCAAAGGGCCGGCACCGCAGCGCGACGCCGCAGCAATATGACCAGGCCGAGCCCGATGTAGGCAGCCGAGAAGACCAGCCTCACCGTCGTCTCCGGGAAGGGGAACTGCAGGAAGAACAGCGCCGCCAGGGCCATGGCCTCCCACCAGCGGAAGCGCAGGTCAAGGAGTACCGCGAGCCCGAGCACGGTCTGCGCGGAGGTCAAGACGAACTCCTCAGTCTGGCGAGCGTCCAGACCCAGGCTGCCATTCCCGCCGCCGGCAAGAAAGGCCAGAGGTATCGCGCCCACCAGAAGGGTCCACTGGTTGACCTTGGAGGACAGTAAGGTGCCCAGGGCGTCGTCGGTGTTCAAGCGAAAGGCGAGGAGACAGGCGACGATGAGCTCAGGGGCTTCCGAGACCAACGGCGCCAGCCACTGGACCAAGAGGAACTCGTCTATGCCCAGGTTGCGTCCCGTCTGTACCAAAGAATCAGCGAACGGTTCGGCTGCGGCAAGGATGAACACGGCAGCAGCCAGGAACAGCCCGGACACGACCAAGCGTCGTCTAGGTTTGGGCAGGCAACCCAAGTAGTAACAGACCCCCTCCAGTTCCGGGGCCTCTCTCTCCTCCTTCGAGGCCCGCCATAGGTACACGCAGTAGATGCCCAAGAGGACTGCGGCGTCATACAGCGCAATGGTGCCGGTGAGCGGAATGATGAAGCTATACACGGCGGCAAAGCCGAGGAAAAGCAACTCTATGCGGCGTTTGGGATGCAGGAAGATGCCGGAGAGGGTCCGCCGGGAGGCTGTATCGGCAGGGTCCCCCTCAGGTCCTTCTTGCGGAGGCGAGTCGGGCCCGTTGGCAAACGTTTCTGCGCTCGCGCGAATGCCTCCAAAGCCGCCGCTGGCGCCTCCCGGGCCGGCCTCCGTCTCTAGGACGGGCGCCGGAGGGAGCGGGGTGGTGCGCCGCTTGCGCCAGCTCCCTGTGGCCTTGCGCAGACCGAGGCCTGCTACCAACGCTACCAACGGCCAGCCAAAGCCCAGAAGCAACCGGTTACTGCCTGTCATGTTGGCAGCAGCATAGTGGGCGTATTCCGGCTTACTGCCAGCGGAGTAGGCGAAGTAGAGATCGACGGCATACTCAGGGAGTACGGCGATGAGGGCAAGAGCCGCGATGGCAAGACTCCCGGATATATCGAGCTGAGCCGTCTCGGCAGCCCAGGCCAGGATGACTGCCGCCCCAACCACTGCCGCTCCGAACACCACCACCGAGAGCTCGGGGACAAGCTCGATCCCCAACAGGCGTAGGACCATCCCTGGAAGAGGCAGGACAACGGCAATGACCAGACGGGACAGGGGACCTACTGGCAACTATCCTCACCGGACCCTTTCTACCGGCGCTTCTCCACTGGCGCCTGCGTACTGGCGTTCCACCTTCACTCCTGTCACACGCCCGAGACAACGGCCCAGGCGTTTACCTAACGCTCCGTGCCGGTCTCGTTCGCCCCGGATCGAGGTGGGACGCCGGGTCCGAGAAGGGACCGTGATGACGATCGCCCCATACCCTTCCGCGCAAACAAGGAAGGGTGAACTACTCCCCTGCGGCGCGAAATCTTAGCAGGTCGAGCGGGAAAGAGTGAAGAGAAGAAGGCGCTGGTAGGGGCTCAGCCTGGCCGTCGCCCCAGCACCCAGTGCTCCAAGGCTTCAGCGACGCCGTCGCGCAGATTGGAGGAGGTGATGACGTCAGCCGCCGCCTTGGCTGCCGGAGTGGCGTTGCCCATCGCCACCCCCAGTCCAGCCCACTGCAGCAGGGTGGCATCGCTGTCGTCGTCCCCGATGGCCATGACTTGTTCGGCCGGAATCTGCATCTGGCGAGCCAGGCGCTGCGCCATAGCCAGTTTGGAAGCCTCCAAAGATGTGAATTCGAGTACTCCCGCAGTGTTCTCGGTGATGGTCGCCCGACCGGCAAAGATGTGGCGAAGACTGGTCGCCGCAGCTTGAGCAGGACCGTCGCTCAGGTCACGGAGGTCAAGAAAGACCTTGTCGAGGGGCTCGCCGGCGCGTATGACCTCATCTACCCGGCCCACCCCATTGGGTTCCCGGACTTCGTAGTCAAAGACGTCTTCGCGTTCGAGGTCACGGATGCGATCGGCAAACCACTCGTCATCGCTCTCTACGTTGGCTATCGCTCCCAGATCGCGGCCTACTGCCACGATTTCAGCGGCCAGGGCTGGAGTCACCGAGAAACGGTGAAGCCCCGCGGCTGCCTGTACATTCCAGAGCAGCGCCCCGTTGCAGGCGATCAGCGGGGTCATCAGCCCCAGCAGCTGGTGGAACGGACGCATGGCCCGGGGAGCGCGAGAGGATACCAGTACTATCTCCACCCCTGCCTCGCGGACTTCGCTGATGGTCTGTTTGGCGCGGTCCGAGACATGCCGAGGTCCGGATATGAGGGTTCCGTCCAGGTCGATGAAGACCAACCGGATAAGACGACCCGTGCCCACGAGTTGGGCCAATCCCCGAGCTACATACTCCAGGTGTTGTCGCATGGCTTCTCGGGCCTTTTGCTCGTCGCCCGCGCGGATGGCTCTGCGTATGGCGTCGTGTTGCTGTTGGAGAGTGACGCTGCCCCCGGGCTCAGAGTAGTAGACGTTCAGGATGGCGGCCATGTGGTCGTGAAGGATGTCCACCGGCTCGCGGATGACGCGTTCGAAGAGGGGGTTGTGGGTGGCCCGACCTATGGCCGCATGGAAGGCGATGTCCTCTTCGGGGGTCAGATTCCGGCCGGGTGTGCCGATGGAGGAGAGCCGATGCAGGTCTTCCAGGGTCGCTCGTCTGGCAGCTAGACCTGCCGCTTCGATCTCCACCGCGCTGCGGATCTCCATGAGCTCGGTGAGACGTTCCGCTCCCTGGCCGAGCAGAGGAGCCATGGGTTCGGCGAAACTGGGCGCAATCAATCCAGCTACGGTGGTGCCTTGGGCCCCGCGTCCAGTCACGAGCAGGCCTTGAGCTTTCAGCTCGCGGAGAGCCTCGCGTACTGCTGGACGTCCTACTCCCAAACGGGCGGCCAGCTCGCGCTCCGAGGGTAGGCGGTCACCCGGCTTGTATTCTCCAGAAGTTATCAGGCGGCGGAGCTGCTCCGCTACTTGGTCCGCGAGAGTGCGGGGGGTTACGGGCTGGAGCCGGTCTTCCGGTCCTCGGCTCTCGTCGGGTATCGCCGGGCGTGGCTTGGACTGTGAGGCCTCCATAGGTAGGATGGTAACACCAAGCCCAACCCGCTGCAATCGCGTAGCCGCAGGGGGCTACGAAGACTCGAGGCCGCTCGTTTGGGAAAAAGCTTCTTTCGGCAGTTCGATCTCAGCGAGCAGCGCGGCTTCCGCGCGCTTCTGCTTGCGCTTGAGTGCTACCTTGGCCATCCAGATGCCCAGCTCGTAGAGGACTAAGAGGGGGGCAAGCATGAGCAGCATGCTCACCGGGTCTTGGCTGGGGGTGAAGACCATGGCCACCACGGCCATCACCAGCACGGCATACTTCCGCACCTTGCGCATCTTCTCGTGATTCACGATCCCTGCCCAAGCCAGCAGCATCATGACAAGCGGCAACTCGAAGACGGCCCCGAAAGCCAGCAAGAACGTGGCCACGAAGCTGATGTAGCGTTCAGCCTGGAGCAACTGGTTGAACACTCCCCCCCCATACCCGATCATGAAGTTGAGGCCCACCGGCAACACGATGAAGTAGCCGAAGGCCACCCCGCCCAGGAACAGGAAGGAGGTGGCGAGCACATAAGGCAGGATGCTGCGCTTCTCGTTCTCGTAAAGGCCGGGCATCACGAAAGCCCAGAACTGGTACAGGATGAAGGGGAGCGATACGATGAGCCCTGCGTAGATGGATACCTTGAGGACTTGCATGAACGCCTCGGTGACCCCGAGGGTGGTCAACTCGCTCACCCCGGTGTCTTTCAGCGGGCGGAGCAGGACCATGAACACGTACTTCTTCTCGATGAACGCCACGATCACGCATATCACGAGAACGATGGCGATATACGTGATGCGGCGACGCAGCTCGCTAAGATGCCCGGTCAGGGGCATCGTCTTGGTCGGGTTCTTGCTCAAAGGATCCCCAGATCACTTGCTGTCTTGCCTGCATCGAACCCAGCCGAGGGTCCTCGTGCAAGGCAGAGTATAGCCCACCCGTCGGGCAAGTTAGTATTGCGCCAGGTGCGGGTATTTGCTATGGTCGCACGAAAAGGTGCGGCAGTCCGGTGTCAGAAAGCGGTGCTTCCCACGCCGCTGGACAGGATCAGAGCCTTTGAAGCCAAGGAGCTCGCTTGGTCAACTCGACGGTCGATCTCGTCATACAGTTGGCACTCATGTTCGCCATCGGTGCTGGCATGGCGATCATGTTCATCACTCTCTCGCACCTCCTGTCTCCCAAGAGCAAGAATCCCAACAAGAGTCAGCCCTATGAATGCGGGGTCGTCCCCAAGGGGGACGCACGTACTCCCTTCAACGTGCATTACTATCTGGTGGCGGTTCTCTTCGTCTTGTTCGACCTGGAAGCGGTGTTCATCTACCCTTGGGCGGTGTCTTTGCGCGGTCTGGGCACGGCCGCCCTCATCGAGATGTTCTTCTTCATCGGGGTACTGCTCGTTGGCTATCTGTACGCGTGGAAGAAAGGTGTCTTCGACTGGGAGTGATGGACTGCTCTTTGGGAAACATCGCCGGCAGGGGATCGCAAGAAGAAGCGTTTGACGAACCTCTGGGCGGGCCTGTGCGCTTTCCCGGCGGTATAGCGATGCCGGTCCAGCTAGAGAAGGTGCTCGGTTTCGGGCGCAGCTTCTCTTTCTGGCCTCTGCTTTTCGGCCTTGCTTGCTGCGCCATCGAGATGATGGCCTTGGGTGGTCCCCGCTTCGACATGTCCCGGTTCGGTATGGAAGCCATGCGTGCCTCGCCTCGGCAGGCGGACGGCATGATCATCGCCGGGTGGTGCAGCATCAAGATGGCTCCTCGGGTGGTCCGTCTATACGAGCAGATCCCAGACCCCAAGTGGGTCCTGGCCATGGGCTCCTGCGCCATCTCCGGCAATATTTGGGATACCTATCATGTGGTACAGGGGATCGACAGCCTCATTCCAGTGGACGTGTACGTCCCAGGGTGTCCGCCTCGGCCGGAGGCTCTGTGGGAAGGGCTGGAGATGATACGGGAGCGGATAAAGCAGAGTCGTCATGCCTACGACGGATTGCGGCGCATCCCTGCCCGCGAGGCCCTGGCGCAGGCGACAGCGTCTTCGGTTCCCCCGGCGGTTCCCCTGGAGGTTCCTCTGGTGGAGGTACCCCGCTCATGAGTGCAGGTGGTGGCGCGGAACGGCCGCTCCCAGCCAGTCTGCTTGCCGCTGACCGGGCTGTGCTTGACCGTTTCGGCGCGCGCATCCTCGAACGCATCGAGGCCTTCGGAGAGCTCACCTACTGCGTAGCGCCGGGGGACTGGACCGAAGTGCTCAGTTTCTTGAAGGATTCCCCGGAGGGGGCCTTCGATCAGCTCGATTGCTTACTCGGGGATCACCTGCCCGAGCGCGAAGACAGACCGCTTGCGGTCGTGGTCCATCTGGTCTCGCATGCCCATGGGCACCGTCTGCGCGTGAAGACGGCGCTGGCGGAAGGTCAGGGGTTACCCACGCTAACCGGTCTGTGGCCTTCGGCCGGTTTCGACGAGCGCGAGGCCTGGGAGATGTTCGGTATCCTCTTCGAAGGTCATCCTGATCTCCGGCGGCTGCTTACCACCGACGATTTCGAGGGTCATCCCTTGCGGAAGGACTTCCCCCTGCAAGGCACGGTCGGGGGGCGCATCCGCATTGACCTGAGGGGCAAGATCTGATGAGTGGCAGCGTCCAAGAAACGCCAGGAGTCGCGGGGGTGGCAACGAGCGCGCCGCCGTCCGCTTCCGTGGAGGCGCGGGTGGAGGGGCGACGCCCCACGCTGGAGGAGCTCAAAGAGCGCAAGGCCCGCAGTCGGCAGCGGGGCCAGCGGACGGGAGAGCTCATGACCCTCAGCCTAGGACCCCAGCACCCCTCCACCCACGGGGTCTACCGGGCCGAGCTCGATCTTGACGGTGAAGTCATCGTGGCCGTCCGGCCGGAGATCGGCAACCTGCATCGCGGGGTCGAGAAGCTATGCGAGCACCGTACCTACCACCAGATCATCCCCTTGACCGACCGGCTGGACTACTTGTCGGCTTTTGCCATGAACCACGGCTTCTGCGAGGCGGTGGAGAAGCTCATGGGGGTGGAAGTGCCGCCACGCGGGCGCTACATACGGACTATCGCGCATGAGCTGTGCCGCATCGCCAATCACATAATGTGGCTGGGGATCCACGTGATGGACCTCGGGACTCAGACCTTCTTCTGCATCACTTTCCGAGACCGGGAGTACATCCTCGACCTGTTCGAGATGTTGACCGGGGCCCGCCTCACCCACTCTTTCGCGCGCATCGGCGGAGTGGCCAAGGACCTGCCCGACGACTTCGACTACCGTTGTCGCAAAGTCATCGATTTCATCCCCAAACGGGTGGCGGAGTACGAGCGCATCATCAAGTACAACCGCATCTATCACAAACGCACCAAGGGCGTAGGTATCTTCACGGCAGAGGACTGTTATGCCTGGCGGGTGACCGGGCCGGCGCTCCGCGCAGCTGGTGTCGCTCGCGACCTGCGCAAGGACGAGCCTTACGCCGCCTATGACGAAGTCGAGTTCGAGGTAGCGGTGGAATACAACGCCGACGTCTATGACCGCTTCCTCGTGCGTATGAAGGAGATAAGGGAATCCTGCAAGATCATCCGGCAGTGTCTGGATCGACTCCCAGGCGGTCCTTTCTTGGCGCGGGATGCGGCACACTCCTTGCCTTTGAAGAAGGATGTGCTGCGCAGCGCCCCGGCTATGATCCAGGATTTCTACCACGTCTTTCACGGGCCGCACGCGCCCAAAGGCGAGGTCTACCGGGCCATCGAGGTGCCCAAGGGGGAGATGGGAGTGTACATCCGCTCGGAGGGAGGGCCTCGTCCGACCCGGGTGCGTTTCACTACGCCCAGCTTCTATCATGGGCAGGCGGTGCCGGCCTTGTGCGAGGGGGAGATGATCGCTGACTTTGTGGCCATCTTTGCCAGCGTTGACGTCGTGCTAGGAGACTGCGACCGGTGAGGGGCGCACGGGTGGGGGATCGTGACCGATGAGTGACGCCGTGGTGCAGCTTCTTTTCCTGATCATCAAGGCGCTCTTGATGTCGCTCATTATCGTCACCATGGTGGCCTTCATCATTTACTTCGAAAGGAAGTTCGCCGGTTTCTTCCAATCCCGGGTGGGACCCACTTATCTGGGACCTTGGGGTTCGCTCCAGTCGTTCGGCGACATATTGAAGTTGCTCTCTAAAGAGGACCTCATCCCTGAACAGGCAGACAGGTGGGTGTTCCGTCTGGCCCCTTATCTGATCTTTGTGCCGGCCTTTCTGGTCATGGCCGTATTGCCGTTCGGTCCGGTGGGCGGCGAACCTAACCTTTTCGGGTACCGCTTCGACTACGTCATCGCCAATTTCGACTCGGGACTGGTGTTGTTCCTGGCCATGGGGGCGGTGGCGGTCTACGGGGTGGTGCTGGCCGGCTGGTCTTCCAACAACCATTTCTCGCTCCTGGGTGGCCTCCGTGCCGGCGCTCAGATGATCTCCTACGAGCTCGCCATGGGTTTCTCGCTGGTGGGGGTCATGCTGATGGCAGGCTCCACCAATCTGGTCACTATCGTCGATTACCAGGCGGGCGGTTTCTGGTCTTGGCTGTTCATTCCTCAGGTGGTGGGCGGCCTGGTGTTCTTCGTGGCCACTCTGGCCGAACTCAACCGCACCCCCTTCGATCTTGCCGAGGCCGAGCAAGAGCTGGTAGCCGGCTATCTCACCGAGTACTCGGGCATGCGCTGGGGCCTGTTCATGTTCGCCGAATACGTGAATCTGTTGGTGGTCTCCGGCATCGTCGCCACCCTTTATTTTGGGGGCTGGAGGGCGCCGCTCGCGGTGCTCGACTTCATCCCCGGGCCCATATGGCTCTTCCTCAAGATCTGTGTGCTGATCTTCATCTACATGTGGGTGCGCTGGACCATCTTCCGCTACCGCTACAACCAGCTTATGTCCATCGGCTGGAAAGTGCTGTTGCCCTTGTCGCTTGCCAATCTGGTGGTGACGGCGGTGGTGGTCAATATCTTCGGGGACTGAGATGGGATTGCTCGACATTGTGAAGAAGGCCGCCTTCGTCGACATCCTGCGCGGGATGTCGGTGACCGGCACCTACTTCGCGGTCGACAAGGTCACGGTGGAATACCCCAAGGAGAAACTGCAGCCCTACCCGCGCTTCCGAGGGGCGCAGGCCCTTCTCACCGATCCGGCGACAGGTGACACCAAGTGTGTGGCCTGCATGCTTTGCGCCACCATGTGTCCCTCCCAGTGCATCTACATCGTAGGGGAGCAGACTCCCGATGGACGCAGTCGTCCCGCTCGCTTCGACCTTGACCTTTCGCGCTGCGTCTTCTGCGGCTTCTGCGAAGAGGTCTGCCCTGAGGCCGCCATCGTCATGACGCAGCGCTACGAGCTGGCCACCTATGACAAGAGTGACTTCTTGCTTACCAAGGAGAAGCTCCTGGCCAACCAGGCCTGGGTGCACAAAGAGCTGCACAGGCTCGAACCGAACGACCGCGGAGAGGGCTGAGGGCAGTGGTCGAGAAGATCCTCTTTGTCATCTTCGCTGTGCTGACCATCATCGGCGGTCTGGGGACCGTCACCCGCCGGAACATCGTGCACGGACTGCTCTTTCTGGTGTTCACTTTCTTGAACGTGGCAGCCATCTTCTTCTTGAGTCAAGCCTACTTCCTGGCGGTGGTGCAGATCCTCGTGTATGCCGGCGCCATCATGGTGCTGTTCGTCTTCGTCATCATGTTCCTCAACCTACGTACCTTCCAGCAGCAAGAGCAGACCCATCGTCGACAGCGCTGGGTGGCACTGGGCCTGGCGGTGCTGGTCTTGGTGGAGTTCGTGGCGATCTTCGCCGGGATGACCTTCACCTCGGCTCGGGCCGGCTTCTCTCCCGATATGGTGGAGCAGTCGGGCGGCTTCACCCGCGTGTTCGCGTGGTCGCTCTTCGAGCGGACCCTGCTCCCCTTGGAGGTCGCCTCGGCCGTGCTTCTAGTCGCCATGGTGGGTGCCATCCTTCTAGTGAAGAAGGAAAAAGGCGGGGATGTCGCCACGCAGGCCTGGGATCCAGAGGAGGCCCCGCCTGCTAACGTCAGGGACGAAGAGGTCTAGTCATGGAGGCAGGGACAGAGGGCATGGGCACGCGCATTTGGGAGCAGGAGGTCTAGAGGTGGAGCCTACTTCTGCCACCATGCCTATCCCGGTGGACTGGTACCTCTATCTCTCCGCCGTTCTCTTCTTGATAGGAGCGGTAGGAGTGCTCACGCGACGCAACCTCTTCATCATCCTTTTTTCCATCGAGCTGATGATGAACGCGGTCAACCTCAACCTGGTGGGTTTCTCTCGTTTCCATGAGGACATGCTGGGCCACAACTTTGTCCTCTTCACCATGGCTATCGCGGCAGCGGAGGCAGCGGTGGGTCTTGCCATCGCGGTCGCCCTGTTCCGCAACCGACAGACCCTCATGGTCGATCTGTTCACTAGGATGAAGGGGTAAGCCGGGGTGGAGGGCTATATCTGGCTCATACCGGTCTTGCCGCTCGCGGCTTTCGTCATCACCTTGCTCTTCGGCAAGTGGTGGATCAAGGAGCACGCCCACTGGCTGCCTATCCTGGCTATGGCGGGGTCTTTCGGGCTTTCCCTGGCTGCTTTCGTGCAGATCCGAGGCGCGGAAGAGCCGGTGGTCGTCGAATTGTGGCGCTGGTTCTCGGTCGGCAGCTTCCAGGTACCCCTGGGCATGCAGGTCGATCAGCTCTCCTCGGTGATGCTCCTGGTGGTAAGTGGGGTCGGCCTGGTCATCTTCATCTACTCCAAGGGTTACATGCATGGGGACACCGGCTACTACCGCTTCTACGCTTACATGAGCTTGTTCGCCTTCAGCATGCTGATGCTGGTCCTGGCCAACAACTACTTGTTGCTCTACTTCGGTTGGGAGGCGGTCGGGCTGTGCTCCTACTACCTTATCGGCTACTACTACCACAAGCCGGAGGCGGCAGCGGCCGGCAAGAAGGCCTTCATCGTGAACCGGGTGGGGGACTTCGGCTTCGGTCTAGGGGTGATGCTCGTTTTCGTGACCTTCGGTACTCTGGACTATCTCAAGGTCTTCGAGCTGGCGGAGGCCGGGGCGGTCGCCGAGACGACCCTCATCGGCATCACGCTCTTGCTCTTCATGGGGGCCATGGGCAAGTCGGCGCAGTTCCCGCTTCATGTGTGGTTGCCCGATGCTATGGAGGGTCCGACGCCGGTCTCTGCCCTTATCCACGCCGCCACCATGGTCACGGCCGGTGTCTACATGGTCGCCCGCAGTGCTGTGCTCTTTGCGAGTGCTCCCGGCGTGCTCTTGGTGGTAGGGGGCATCGGTACCTTCACGGCCATTTTCGCCGCGGTCATAGGCATCTGCCAGAAAGACATCAAGCGGGTGCTTGCCTACTCGACGGTGTCGCAGCTCGGCTACATGTTCATGGCGTTGGGAGTAGGGGCCTGGGCTATCGCCATCTTCCATCTGGTGACCCATGCCTTCTTCAAGGCCTTGCTCTTTCTCGGGGCCGGTTCGGTCATCCATGCTCTAGGCGGCGAGCAGAACATGGACAAGATGGGCGGGCTGCGGAAGCGTATTCCTGCCACCTACTACACCTTGGTGGCGGGTGCGCTTGCTCTCTCCGGTATCTTCCCCTTCGCCGGCTTCTGGTCGAAGGATGACATCTTGGGAGCAGTGTGGCGAGACGGCAAGTACCTCTTGTGGGCGGTCGGTCTGGTCGCGGCTTTCATCACCGCTTTCTACACCTTCCGCATGATCTTCCTCACCTTCTTCGGGAAATCGCGCCTCGACGAGGACACCGAGCACCATGTGCACGAGAGCCCGTGGTCGATGCTGGTTCCCTTGATCGTTCTGGCTGTCGCTTCCACCTTGGGCGGCTTTCTGGGGCTGCCTGGCAAGTTGGGCCTGATCCAGCACTTCCTGGAGCCGGTGTTCGCTCCTGCTGACCACATTCTGGGCCTCCACGAATACAGTCTCGCGGCGAGCGACTATGTACTCATGGTGGTCTCCGTGATCGTGGCTATGCTCGGAATCGTGTTGGCTTGGTACATGTACGTGCGTCGCGTGGACCTGCCGCTCAAAGTGGGAGCCCGACTGCAACCGGCCTACCGAGTGGTCTACAACAAGTTCTACGTGGATGAGTTCTATGCCGCCACGTTCGTCAGGGTGGCTGTGGATGGCTCAACCTGGGTGTGGCACCGCTTCGATGAGGCCGTGATCGACGGGGCGGCCCACGGGCTGGCCCGGCTCTGGCAGGTCTTGGGGCACGCGGGACGGCGACTACAGACCGGGAAGGTTCAGCACTACTTGCTCGGCATCTTTGTCGGCTTGTTCGTGATCGTGACGGTGGTGGTGTTCAGATGAGCCTGGGCAGTGACATCAGCTTCCCGGCCCTGAGTGTCCTGACCTTCCTGCCGACGGCGGGCGCCCTCTTCATGCTTGTCTTCCTGCGGGGACGGCCGCGGGCCTACAAGACCACCGCCTTGGTCACGAGTGTCATCACTCTGGGGCTGGCCATATACCTGGCGGCCAAGTTCAACACCAGGACGCCGGCCTTCCAATTCCAGGAGCACGCCGAGTGGATCGGAAAACTGGGGATCTCCTACCGTCTGGGGGTGGACGGGATCTCCCTCCTTCTCATCCTGCTCACCACTCTGCTTTCGGTGCTCGCCATCCTGGGGTCTTGGAACTCCATCAAGGACCGGGCCCTCGCTTTCTTCATCAGCCTGCTGATACTGGAAACAGGGATGGTAGGTGTGTTCGCCGCCATGGACCTCTTCCTGTTCTATGTCTTCTGGGAAGTCCAGCTCATCCCGATGTACTTCATCATCGGGTTGTGGGGCGGCGCTCGCCGGGTCTACGCTGCCGTGAAGTTCTTCTTGTACACCTTTGCCGGCTCCGTGCTCATGCTAGTGGCCATCCTGGCCGTGGTGTGGTGGAACCGCAAGAACGGCGGAGACCTGACCTTCGATATCTTGACTCTACAGCGGGTGGGGTTCCCCACCGGTCTTGCCGCCTGGTCCTTTGCGGCCTTCTTCCTCGCCTTTGCTATCAAGGTCCCCATGTTCCCGGTGCACACCTGGTTGCCCGACGCCCACACCGAGGCGCCTACGGCGGGCTCGGTGATTCTGGCTGGGGTGTTGCTCAAGATGGGGACCTACGGCATGATCCGGTTCTGCATCGGTTTCTTCCCCGAGATGGCTGCCCGCGCGGTCCTACCCATCCTCATTCTGTCGGTGATCGCCGTGGTGTACGGGGCGGCTATGTCTCTGGTGCAGCCGGATATGAAGCGGCTGGTGGCCTACTCGTCGGTCAGCCACATGGGCTTCGTCACCCTTGGCCTATTCGCCTTCAACCAGCAAGGAGTGGAAGGCTCGATCCTCCAAATGGTAAGCCATGGCGTGCTGACGGGGGCTCTGTTCATGATGGTGGGCTTCTTCTACGACCGCACACATACTCGGATGATCGCCGACTACGGGGGCGTGGCCAAACCCATGCCTGTGGCCGCGGCTTTCTTCAGTCTGTTCGTCCTGGGCAGTCTGGGGCTACCGGGCTTGAGCGGATTCGTAGGTGAGTTCCTCATCCTGGTAGGGGCCTTCCAATACGCAAAGGTCTTCGCGGTGTTGGCCTCTCTGGGGATCGTGCTGGGTGCTGCATACTTGCTCTGGATGTACCAGCGGACCATGTTCCAACAAGCCAATGAGAAGTGGCTCAGCCTCAAGGACTTGAACGCGCGGGAGATCCTCACTCTGGTGCCGCTTGTGGTAATGGCCGTGTGGATCGGTGTCTATCCGCACACTTTCCTCAGCTTCCTCCACGCGCCGGTGGACAACCTTCTGAGCCAGATGCAGCCCTACCTCCACGAGCAGGGCGGCCTCCTGGCCCGTATGGTCGCATCGTTCTTCGGGGGGTTCTAGATGAAGGCTGCGGACCTCATCGCCGTCATCCCCGAGCTGGTGCTCTTGGTCGCGGCCTGCGCGGTGCTCCTGGCGGAAGCGTTCAGAAAGGAGAGAGAGGCTTCAAGTCTGCGTGGACGGCCCAGGCGTGTAGCCGTTGCTCTGGCCCTGGCGGGCACTCTTGGTTCGGTGGTGGCCTCCCTGGCGCTGGTTCCCGGGGAAGCCAGAGTGACCTTCAATGCCACTTTCGTGCTCGACGAGTGGGGGATCTTCTTCAACGTGCTCTTCGGCGTGGCAGCGGCCTTGACTGTCCTCTTGTCCCCGCGTTACCTACAAGCCCACGACCGCCACCTGGGTGAGTATTACGCTCTCCTTCTTTTCACTCTCATCGGCATGGACTTGCTGGCCGGCGCCAGGGATTTCCTCGTCTTCTACGTGGCGCTTGAACTCATGGCCATCAGCTCATATCTTCTGGCTGCTTTTTTCCGCTATCGCTTGCGTTCCAACGAGTCATCGCTCAAGTACTTCTTGACGGGCGCCTTTGCCTCCGCTGTGCTCCTCTACGGCATCTCTCTGCTCTACGGGCAGACCGGTGCCACCGACTACTGGACGATCGGCCGGATTCTGGGCAGCGAGGGGGCGGCTCCGGCGGTGCTCCTCTCCGTCTTCCTGGTGGGAGTGGGCTTGGCCTTCAAGGTGTCTGCTGCCCCCTTCCACATGTGGACGCCGGACGTCTACCAGGGCGCGCCCACGCCGATCACTGCCTTCTTCTCGGTGGGGCCCAAGGCCGCGGCCTTCTCGGTGATCATCGCGGCTTTCATCTTCGGCTTCGGAGGCGTGGCGAAAGAATGGAGCGTGTTCTTCATCGTGCTGGGGATAGCCACCATGTTGGTGGGCAACGTGGTGGCTTTGGTCCAGACCAATGTGAAACGCATGCTCGCTTATTCTTCCATCGCTCATGCCGGCTACATGCTCACCGGCTTGGCCGCAGTAGGCTGGAGTCGTGATGTCTACCCGGCCATGGGCGTGCTGGTGTATCTGGCGGCCTACACGTTCATGAACTTGGGAGCTTTTGGCGTCCTCGGGTATCTGAAGACGGAGGCGCCCTCCAGCTTCGACTACTCGCTGGGACGGCTCGCGGGCCTCGGGCGGCGCTCGCCCTGGGTGGGGCTGCTCTTCTCGCTCTTCCTCATATCCCTCACCGGTATCCCGGGAACGGCGGGCTTCATCGGGAAGTTCTGGGTGTTCAGCGGAGTCGTGCTTGCGGATCTGTGGTGGCTTGCCGTCATCGCCGTGGTGTTGAGCGCTGTGGCTGCCTATTTCTATCTAAGGGTCATCATCTATATGTTCTTCCGGGAGCCCGAGGAGCAGCTCGTGCTGGACCGACCGCTACGGGGTGGGGCTGCAGTGGCTCTGGCGGTGTGCGCTATTGCCACGGTAGTGATCGGAGTGCTCCCGGCGCGTCTATGGGACGCCGTCACCGAAGTCTTCGCTACTTTCTTAGGCTAGATTTCTCAGGCTCACCTGCGAGAGCCCGGGTCCGGGTCTTCGTCCTGTACGAAGGGAAGGATGGAAGCGTGCTGCTCTTGGCTGACTGGGTCATTCCGGTGAGCAGGCCGCCGTTGGCGAACGGCGGCCTGCGGATAAAGGACGGGCTGGTCACTGGGATCGGGAGGGCGGCAGAGCTGCAAGCTCGTTTTCCTGAGGACGAGGTCCAGAGCTTTCCCGGCTGTGCGCTCCTTCCTGGCCTGGTCAATGTGCACACGCATCTGGAGTACTCGGTTTTGAAGGGCTTCGCGCCCCCCAGCGGATTCGGGCTTTGGATGCTCCGCCTGCTTCTTGCTCGGCGCAGACTGGCCCCGGCCGATTATGAGGTCTCGGCGCTGTGGGGCGCACATGAATGCGCGCGCTCTGGAGTCACCACTGTCGCCGACTGTGCGTTTGCAGGGCGGGTGGTGGCGCGCGCAGCCCGAGAGGTCGGGCTGCGCGCGCACGTCTACCAGGAGGTCTTCGGTCTGGACGACGCCGGCCTTCCCGAAAAGATGCGGAGGCTCGGGGAGCAAGTGGAAGACATCCAAGAGGAGGGCGGGAAGCTCGTGGAGCCCGGGGTCTCGCCTCATGCTCCTTACACGGTGTCTCCCCGCCTTTATCGCGAGGCGGCGCGCTTCGCGCGCCGCGCCGGTCTTCGCCTCGCCACTCACGTGGCCGAGTCTCCTGCAGAGGTCGAACTACTCACCAGAGGTACCGG
>OGCI01001720.1_pt1 | contig 17046 bp, 13 predicted proteins | sample 1570021 | NCBI WGS metagenome assembly OGCI01 (sample SAMN06264664, study PRJEB24512) | hot springs metagenome | isolation source: Hot spring water | place: South Africa: Tshipise | collected 2015-06-21 | reverse complement strand
GGGCGCCAGCCGCTCCCAACCGCGGTTGGGAAAAGGGGAAATCGGGTTTCCCCAACCCCCTGCCGGTGAGGGCGCCAGCCGCTCCCAGCAGCGGTTGGGAAAAGGGGAAACCGGGTTTCCCATACCCCTGCCCACGGGGTGGCAAGCTCTCCCCACCGGGAGGGTTTGGGAGGGCGCAGCCCTCCCGAGAAACAACAATGGTACTACTAATAATGATACCAATAAACAATGATATCAAATCATAACCGCGACTCGTTTCCCTTACGTGACCACCCCTCCAGAACGCGAAAGCGGGGACGCCAGGCGTCCCCGCTTTCGTAGAATAGCGCGTGGATAATGAGCGCTACTTATCCCGTTTGGCTTCGCCGAGGGCGGCCTGGGCGGCTGCCAGGCGAGCGATGGGCACGCGGAAAGGCGAGCAGCTCACGTAGTTCAGCCCCACCTTGTGGAAAAACTCCACCGAGGCCGGGTCGCCGCCGTGTTCACCACAGACGCCGACCTTGAGATTGGGGCGGGTCTTGCGGCCCCGCTCGGCGCCGATCTGCACCAGCTCGCCGACGCCGCGCTGGTCGATAGTCTGGAACGGGTCGTCGCGCAGGATCTTGCGCTCGATGTAGAGTGGCAGGAAGCGGCCCGAGTCATCGCGCGAGAGGCCAAGGGTGGTCTGGGTCAGGTCATTGGTGCCGAAGCTGAAGAACTCGGCTACCTCAGCGATCTCATCGGCGGTCAGTGCGGCGCGGGGCAGTTCGATCATCGTGCCCACCAGGTAGGGGATTTCGATCCCTTCCTCGGCGAAGACCTCGCTGGCCACGCGACGAACCACTTCTTCCTGGGGCTTCAACTCGGTGATGTGGCCGACGAGGGGGATCATCACCTCGGGGTGAACATCAATACCCTCTTTCTTGACCTTCACCGCCGCCTTGAAGATCGCCCGGGCCTGCATTTCGGTAATCTCCGGGTAGATCAGGCCCAGGCGGCAGCCACGAAAGCCGAGCATGGGGTTGGCCTCGCGCAGGCCATCCACGCGGCTCTTGACCTTCTTCGGGTCCACGCCGAGTTTATGGGCCAGGGTCTCGATCTCGTGTTCCTCGTGGGGCAGGAACTCGTGGAGGGGCGGGTCGAGGGTGCGGATGGTTACGGGCAGGCCGTTCATCACGCGGAAGAGGCCTTCAAAATCGCCCTGCTGGAGCGGCTCGATCTTGGCCAGGGCGGCGCGGCGTTCCTCTTCAGTATCGGCGATAATCATCTCGCGCACGGCATCGATGCGGTCGCCTTCGAAGAACATGTGCTCGGTGCGGCAGAGGCCAATACCCTCGGCGCCGAACTGTCGCGCTACCTCGGCATCGCGGGGGATGTCGGCGTTGGCGCGCACGCCCATAGTGCGGAACTCGTCGGCCCAGGCCATCAACTCGGCGAAATCGCCCGACAATTCGGGCTGTACGGTTGGCATCTGTCCGGCGAAGACCTCGCCAGTGCTGCCATCGAGGGTGACCCACTCGCCCTTGCGGATGGTGGCGCCGTTAACGGTCACCAACTGATCGGTGTAGCTGATGCGCAGGTCGCCGGCGCCGGCCACGCAGGGCTTGCCCATACCGCGGGCCACCACAGCGGCGTGGGAGGTCATACCGCCGCGGGCCGTAAGAATCGCCTGGGCCGCGACCATACCGTGGAAGTCCTCGGGCGCGGTTTCAACGCGGATCAGGATCACCTTCTCGCCCAGGTTAGCCAGGTGCTCGGCCTCATCGGGGTCGAACACAGCCTTGCCACTGGCGGCGCCGGGTGAAGCGGGCAGGCCGGTGGTGAGCGGAGCGGCCTGCTTCCGGGCCTCCGGGTCAATCGTGGGGTGGAGCAACTGGTCAAGGGCCGCCGGGTCAACCCGCTGCACAGCCGTGGCCTTATCAATCACCCCCTCGTGGCACATATCCACCGCAATCTTCACCGCCGCGGCGCCGGTGCGCTTGCCTGCGCGGGTCTGCAACATCCAGAGCTTGCCGCGCTCGATGGTGAACTCAACGTCCTGAACATCCTTGTAGTGATGCTCCAGTTGCTTGGCGATCTGGTGGAACTGCTCGTAGACCTCGGGCATCTCCTCTTTGAGCTTGCTGATGGGCTGGGGGGTGCGGATGCCGGCCACTACATCTTCACCCTGGGCATTGACCAGATACTCGCCGAAGATCTCCGCCTCGCCGGTGGCGGGGTTGCGCGTAAAGGCCACGCCGGTAGCCGAGTCGTTGCCCATATTGCCGAAGACCATCGCCTGCACGTTCACAGCGGTGCCGAGGGAGTCGGAGATCTTGTTGATGCGGCGGTAATCGCGGGCGCGGCGCCCATTCCACGAGCGGAACACCGCCATCACAGCCTCGCGCAACTGCTCCTCAGGATCCTCGGGGAAATCAACGCCGACATCCTGCTTGATAATCGCCTTGAACTCATCGGCAATCGCCAGCAGCTCCTCGGCGGTCAGGTCCGTATCCTGTCGCTGACCATGACCCTTGTAGCGGTCCATCACGTGTTCAAAGCGTTCGCCTTCGACGCCCAGCACAATTTTGCCGAAGAGCTGGACGAAGCGGCGATAGGCGTCGGCGGCGAACCGGGGATTATTGGTAAGTTTGGCCAGGCCCTCGAGGGTCTCCCGATTGAGGCCAAGGTTAAGCACCGTATCCATCATGCCGGGCATCGAGAACTTCGCGCCCGAGCGTACCGAAACGAGCAGCGGGTTCGACGGATCGCCAAACGTCTTGCCGGTCTGGGCCTCAATATCCTTCAGCGCCTCGAAGACCTGCTCCCACATTCCCTCCGGTGGAACCTGACCATTCGCGTAGTAGGCGTTACACGCCTCGGTGGTGATGGTAAACCCGGGTGGTACCGGTACGCCGGTGCGCGTCATTTCCGCGATGCCTGCGCCCTTACCGCCTAGCAGGTCGCGCATCGTGGCATCGCCTTCACGGAAGAAGTACACCCACTTCATGGTCATCAGGGATCCTCCTATTCGCTCGCGCCGGTATCTAGCGCTTCAACTATACCGCCCCGATCCGTAAATGTCAAAGGACGCATTGGCTGTGCCCGGGCTTTGCACAGCCGATGCGTCGGGAGTGACGGCGCACCGGGTCGGGAATTATACGTACCATGAGCCAGGGGCAAGATGGTCAACCAGAGGGATCGGGAGCCGCGACTTCCCCCCATTGCAGGGCGGTGATGGAGAGGTGTGGAGCGGCAGGGGAGCCTGGAACGCCCGACCCTGAACTGTGCCCCATGCTGAACATCGCTTACCGGAACAGTGAGGGGCCACGATGAGTATCACCAGCGAACGGATGGTGGTTGGCGCCGGCAGGACGCCTGTGGAGGTTTTTACTCTGACCTGCGCTGCGGGGCTGACGGCGCGCATTATGACCTGCGGCGCGACCCTGATGAGCCTGGTCGCTCCCGACCGGCGGGGCGCGCTCACCGATGTGCTGCTCGGCTTTGAGCGTGTCGAGTCTTACCTGGAACCGCACCCCTACTTCGGCAGTCTGATCGGGCGCTACGCCAACCGCATCGCGTGGGGGCGTTTCACGCTCGATGGGCAGGTCTACAGCCTGCCGTGCAACGACGGGCCGCACCATCTGCACGGTGGGCCGGCGGGTTTCCATCGCGCGCTCTGGCGCCCTGAGCCGGCAGATGGCCCTGCTGGCCCGGAGTTGACGCTGCGCTACCTCAGCCCCGATGGCGAGGGCGGCTACCCCGGCGCCCTGACGGTAGTGGTGCGGTATACGTTGAGCGACAGTGGCGCCCTGCGGATCGACTATGAGGCTGAAACCGACCGCCCGACGATTGTGAACCTCACCAGCCACCCCTACTTCAACCTGGCCGGCGGCGGCGATGTGCTGGGCCACGAGTTGTTCCTGGCCGCCGATGCCTTTCTGCCCGTTGACGAGACCCTGATCCCCACCGGTGAGCTGCGATCGGTCGCCGGTACGCCGATGGATTTTACCAGCCCCATGCCGATCGGGGCGCGGCTGGGCGCCGATGAGGCGCAACTGCGCCAGGCCGGAGGCGGGTACGACCACTGCTATGTCTTGCGAAGCAGGGGGGACCTGGCGGCGCTCAGCGCGCGGCTGGTCGAGCCGCTGAGCGGGCGGGCGCTGGAGGTGTATACGACCCGGCCAGGGCTACAACTCTACACCGGCAACGCCCTCGATGGCAGCCTGCGCGGCAAGGGCGGGCAGCGCTACGGTCGTCACGCCGGAGTGTGCCTGGAGGCTCAGCACTTCCCCGATGCGCCCAACCGGCCCCATTTCCCCTCCCCCGTTTTGCGCCCGGGCGAGCGCTACCGCCATACGACGGTCTATCGGTTGGGGGTGGTGGATGCAGAGAATCGCGCGCGCTGAGGGGCATGGGGAAACCCGCTTTCCCCATGCCCCTGCCTACGGGGAGGGTTTGCAGCGTTCTACCCCCTCCCGGCCTCCGTTCAGCGGGTTTCCCCATCTCTCACAGATGCCCCATCCCCAGAGCCAGCGCGCCCAGGCCGAGGAAGAAGGCGAAGCCGCAGACATCGGTCACAGTAGTGACGAAGATTGACGAGGCCAGGGCCGGGTCAATCCGCAGCGCCTTGAGGGTCAGCGGCACGATCACCCCGGCGAGCGAGGCCATGATCAGGTTGCCGAGCATCGCCAGACCAATCACCACCCCCAGGGCCGGGTTGCCCTGCCAGAGCCAGCCGATCAGCCCGACCAGCAGGCCAATCGAAATACCATTACAGACCCCGATGAACAACTCGCGCAGCAGGGTGCGGCGGGCATTGTGGAAGCTCACCGCGCCCAGGGCCAGAGAGCGCACAATAAACGTGAGCGTCTGAGTGCCGGCATTACCGCCCTGTCCGGCGACAACCGGCATGAACGCGGCCAGCATAGCCGCCTGGGCGATAACCCCTTCAAACTGGCTGACCACTGCGGCCGCCAGGAACGCCGTGGCCAGGTTGATCACCAGCCAGAACACCCGGTCGCGGGCGGCGCGGGTGATCGGGCGCTCGATCTCTTCGTTGGCGGCCACGCCCGCCAGACGGTACATGTCCTCCGTGGCTTCCTCCTGGACGGTATCGAGCAGTTCGGTTGCGTCCAGGCTGCCCACCAGGCGTCCGGCGTCGTCAACCACGGGCAGGGCGAGGAAGCCCGAGTCGCCGAGGATGCGCGCCTGTTCCTCGACCGGCATGGCGGCCGGCAGGCTCACCACGTCGGTGGTCATAATGGCGTCGAGCCGGGTATCGGGCGCGGCGGTGACAATCTGCCGCAGGCTGACGACGCCCACCAGCCGTCCCTTCTCGCCGGTGACGAAGAGGTAGTAGCCGCTTTCATCGCCAGGGCGCATCATGCGCAGGGCGTCGATCACCTGCTGCGCGGTGGCGTGCCGCGGGAAGCTGAGGGCCGGCTCGTAGACCAGTTCCCCGTTGTTGGAGGGGAGATTGTGAACCATCGGGCGTACTGGCGCCAGGCGCAGCGCCACACCCTCAGGGGCGGTGCGGATTGCGATCATCGGTGCCTCCTGTACAGGGTCGCGGAACCCACGACGATGGATGAGGCCCGATGCGCAGGGGGAACAGTTACGCCCCCGGCGAGGCTGCCGGGGGCGATAAGCAAGGCGCGGCGAAAGCGCCCTGCGTGGAGAGGCGCCAGGTCATGCCGCGAGAGGCTCGATCGCACCCGGCAGCGCGCGCGTTACGCACTGCGTCGGGCCCTCTCGATTCGGTTGATGACTATCTTCCATAGGTCCTGTGTGAAAGCGCCAGCGGCCACGACAGGCGCGGCTCCCTTGCCCCGGGTGTCGCGTGACGAGCTCCGGGCGCTCGTCTCGCCGGCAGGCGCGCGGAATGAGCCCGTATTCGGCCCACTGGTAGTATAGCGCTGCTTCGGTGGTTTGGCAAGTGACAGAACGCTTATGCAGGGCTTCAGGATGGGGTGGAAATGAAAAGCGCTTGTTTTTGGGAGGGCTGCGAGAATACGTTATACCATTTTAGATTTTGGATTGTGGATTGCCACGCTGGGCAGCACAACGCCTGAAATCGCTTCAGGCAATGCGGCATCATCAACGGTAATTGGTATTAGGCACCATGCGCGGGGCGCACAAAACCGCGGTGAAAACAGGTGTATGTTTGTAGGGCTTGACGCCCCCATGGGCAGGGGGATGGGGAAACCCGGTTTCCCCATATGTTCACCTCAGCCGTCCATGCGGCTGCGCTGCACAACGACAAGATGAACAATGGATTTTTCTTGGGAGGGCTACGCCCTCCCAAACCCTCCCGGTGGGGAGGGCTTGCCACCTGCACCGCCAACCCGTTCACCAAATGAAACAGGGAGTTAGCCCTCCCAAACCCTCCCGGTTGGGAGGGCTTGACGCCCCCATGGGCAGGGGGATGGGGAAACCCGGTTTCCCCATATGTTCACCTCAGCCGTCCATGCGGCTGCGCTGCATAACGACACGACGAACGGAGGGCAACCCGGTTATACCAATTACCGTTGATGATGCCGCATTGCTTGAATTTTAGGTGTTGTGCTGCCCAGCGTGGCAATCCACAATCCAAAATGGTATTATCCCTGTGTTCGGGTCAGCGCCAGCGGCGCGCGGGTGGGGGATCGGGGGCTTCGTACTCGGCGGGCCGTTGCGGCGCCTGTTCACCGGGCGCGGAGACGGGGTTGGTGCGGCGGCGCTCCAGGGCTTCGGCGTAGATGGCTTCCAGGGCGCGCGCGGAACGATCCCAGGAGAGTTCGGCCACAGCGCGGGCGCGGGCGGCAGCCCCGAGCCGGGCGGCCAGTTCGCGGTCATCGAGGGCCAGTTCCAGCCTGGCCGCCAGGTCGTCGGCGTCGCCGCGGCGGGCGTAGAGGCCCGCGTCGCCCAGGATCTCGCGGGCCACCGGGGTGTCGAAGGCCACGGTGGGCAGCCCCATGGCCATGTAGTTGGCAATCTTGCCGTTCCCCTCGGTCAGGCTCATCTTGGGCGCCACGGCCACCTCGCCGAGGGCCAGGTAGCTGTGCAGGTCACGGTAGATGATCCGCCCGGGCAGGGTAACATGGCTGGCAACCCCCAGACTCTCGGCGTACCGGCGGTAGCTGTGGGGGTCGGGATGGCCCATGATTAGAAAGTGGACCTCGGGGCGGCGGGCGGTGAGGATGCGCGCGGTGTCAATCAGCAGGTTGGTGCCCTGGTAGGGGGCCAGCAGCCCGATGTAAACGATGATCCGGCGCCCTTCGGGGATGCCGAGCTGGGCGCGCAACTCGGCCCGCTGCGCGGCCCAGGCCGGCGAGCCGTCGTAGGGGCGGAAGCGGTCGGTGTCTACCCCGTCGGGAATCACGTGCAGCCGTTCGGGCGCCACCGCCCCGTCGCGGCGCAGCAACGCAGCCGCATTGCGGGTCGAGGTCGCGACCGCGTCGGCGCGGCGGTTGAGGGTTCGTTCCAGGCGGGTCAGCGGCAGAAAGAGGGGATTGCGCGCTGAGATGAAGCCGTGGTCGAGCATCTCGCTGGTCATGCTCCCCTGGTAGTCGAGGATGAGCGGCCGGTTGAGCATGCGCTGCAAGGGCAGGGCGATTGCCGCGGCTTCGTGGGTGTGGGCGTGCAGAATGTCCGGTCGCACCTCCAGGGCTACCCGTAGCGCGCGCCAGGCCAGTCCTACGTCCAGGTAGAGTTTGTGGCGCGACGAGCCGACCACGGCCCGCTTGATCCAGGGCACGTCCCACGACCGGCGGATGTCGAGGCCGGGCATGTCGTCGCCGTTGTGGTAGGTTGCCAGGACCAGGCGGTGGCCGCGCCGTTGCAGCGTTCGAGCCTCCTCCCAGATCCGCACGTGGTTGCCGTAATCCGAGAAGAAGCTGGTGGAGGCGATCATCAGGATGGTGTAGGGCATGGTGCGCGAGAACCTCGGCGGTGCAGGTGGGTTGCCAGCGGGGAGGCGCGCCCTCCGCTCCGGGTATGGTTGGGGAGGACCTCGCCCTCCCAATACCAGTTCATCTGCGGGCGCGCTTGCGCCGGTTCCCGGTCATGAAACCGCGCTATTGTAGCACGAGGCCGGACATTGCGCGACGGGCGCCAGGCTGTGGCACAATATAAAACGGGAGCCGGTGTTCCAAACCGCGGAGGGTTAGCGATGAGTTTCCAGGAACTGCGGAAAGAGTACCAGTTGCGCGGCCTTGATGAGCGCGAGGTGCGCGCCGATCCGATAGCCCAGTTTCAGCTCTGGTTCGACGAGGCAGTGGGGGCCGGGCTGGTGGAGCCGAACGCGATGACCCTTGCCACCGTGAGCCGTGATGGTCGGCCCTCGGCGCGGGTGGTGCTGCTCAAGGGCTTCGACGCCGAGGGGTTCGTCTTCTATACGAACTACGACAGTCCGAAGGGCCTGGACCTCGATGCAACGGGCCTGGCGGCGCTGGTCTTTTACTGGCCGGAGCTGGAGCGCCAGGTGCGTATCGAGGGGACGGCCACGCGGGTGGCGGAGGACGAGTCGGACGCATACTTCGCCAGCCGACCCCTGGGGGCGCGGCTGGGGGCCTGGGTCTCGCCGCAGAGCCGGGTGATCGGCGGGCGCGCGGAGCTGGAGGCCCGACTGGCAGAGGTGACCGAACGTTTCGGCGAGGGGCCGGTGCCGCGTCCAGCCTGGTGGGGTGGCTACCGCGTCACTCCGGAGTGGCTGGAGTTCTGGCAGGGTCGCCCGAACCGCCTGCACGACCGCCTTCGCTACCGGCGCGCGCCCGAAGGCGCCTGGCAGATCGAGCGCCTGGCGCCCTGAGCGTTTGCCACTGGCCCCATGGTGGTTTATAATCACTCAAACGCTGACCGCGAGGGCCTGCACCCATCCGCCGGTCACGTACCTGGGGCAAACTGAGGAGGACGCGCAAGCATGTTCGGTAGCAACAAGAGATCCCAGCCTGCTCCCGCAACAATGAATGGCAAACCTGAGACGATTATCGGCGCCAATACCCGTTTTCAGGGCACCCTGACGTCCGACGGAAATATCCGTATCGATGGGTCGGTTGAGGGTGATATCGAGGTGCTGGGCAATTTGATCATCGGCGAGACCGGACGGGTGATCGCGACGATCAAGGCCCAGAATGTTCACGTCTCTGGCGCGGTGAAGGGTGAGATTACCGCCGTGGAGCAACTGGAGATCTCGCCGACCGGGAAGGTCTGGGGCGACATCACCACCGCAGCGCTGCATATCGAGCCAGGCGGTCTCTTCCGCGGCCAGAGCGCGATGACGACCAACATTGACGAGCCGCTCTTGCTCGAAGCGCCACGCTCCAGCGAAAGCTGAGCATCCACCCGCACCGGTTTGCCGTGGCTGTGCTCGACTTGTTCGAAGCGCCACGCTCCAGCGAAAGCTGAACCGGGCATATTAGCCTTCGCAAGGCGCGGGGCTAGAGGTTCGATCGCGTGGGGTAGACGGGAACAGTTGACACCCACGCTGTTGCCAGGCATACCTGATGAAGCGACGCATGCAGCACGCCACCCGGCGCATCTTCGGTCTTCCGCCGCGGCGTCGCCCGGTTGCCCGGAGCAGGCCGCATCCACTCGATGACCTCCGGCGCAGACTCCAGGGGGTCTCGGTTCTCTCCCTGGCTCTCGGCGGGATCATGCTCGTTCTGATTGCGCTGCTGGCCGTCAATTTTGTTGGCCAGGTGGTGCAGGCTGCCCGCCTGGAGAGCCGCCGCGCCGAGCTGGAGGCGGAGGTCGCGCGCATTAAAGCTGAGAATGCCGTGCTCGAAGGCGCCGTGGCCTTCACCGAGTCCGACGTGTACGCCGAGCGGATCGCCCGTGAACAGCTCGGCTACGCTCGCGAGGGCGATATTGTGATCTTTCCCCGTGAGGCGCCCCTACCGCCCCAGCCTCCGCCTGGCGCTGATGTTACCCCATCTGCTCCCACGCCGGCCCGCGTCGAGAACTGGCGGCTCTGGTGGCTGGCCCTCGTTCCGCCGACCAGTCTGGATTGATGTGTCTGCTGCGCCCGGCGGCCCCGGCGCGCCGGTGATCCGCCCCGCGGTGGTCCCGGCGGCCCCGGGCCGGGCCGCGGTGGTCCCGGCGTCCCCGGCGGGGGTCAGGCCGAAGCATTCGCCGCGGTGGGGCGCGCGTTTCCGTTGCGCGCGGGTGGCGAATGCTTCGGCCCTACGGGCCGGGCCGGTGATCCGCCCCGCGGTGGTCCCGGCGGCCCCGGGCCGGGCCGCGGTGGTCCCGGCGTCCCCGGCGGGGGTCAGGCCGAAGCATTCGCCGCGGTGGGGCGCGCGTTTCCGTTGCGCGCGGGTGGCGAATGCTTCGGCCCTACGGGCCGGGCCGGTGATCCGCCCCGCGGTGGTCCCGGCGGCCCCGGGCCGGGCCGCGGTGGTCCCGGCGTCCCCGGCGTCCCCGGGCCGGGCCGGGGCACCGCCCCATCCCACGTTTAAGGGCGGACAGAACGTATGGGCGCTGGGAGACCAGCGCCGCGCGCGGGGGCGTTCCAATTTTGTGTTATCTCGACCTGGCGTGCATCCGTTGCTGCACAGCCACGGCGCGACGCTGGTGGAGTTCGTCCAGCAGCCGCACCGCGGTAGCCTCCAGCTCGGCGGGCGGTTCTGCCGGCGGGCACCCGAACCGGGGATCCAGTTCCAGCACCACATCGCCGAACCGGATCCCGAAGGGCACCAGGTGGCCGCCTGGCAGTTCTTCGTGGAGCAGCCGTCCCTCGGGGCGCGCGCCGAGGGTGTCGAGGAACCAGGCCACATCGCTCACCTCAGGCGGCTCGGAGGCATTGCCGGCCACGCGGTCACGCTCGAAGGAGATCAGCGCCGTCAGGTTGAACAGGTTGCTTTCGACGACCAGGCGCTGCATCTCGGCGCGGGTGGGGCGCACGCCCAGGCCCAGGGCGTCGAGGATGCCCGGCAAAATGGGAACCGGCAGCGCCGAGTCAGTGTCGCCGATATCGGGGGCCATCAGCAGCAAAGGTTCGTCGAGAATGCCGCGCCGAACGCCGGCGGTGGCCAGGCCGGGCGGCGCGAACATGCCGCTGATCGGGTCGGTGCTGGCTTCGAGCAGGGCAATGAACTTGCAGCCCAGGCTGTGACCGACCCAGAAATGGGGCACACTGGCCAGTTCGGGCAGCTCGGCGCGCACCAGGTCGCGTTCGATGAGCAGGATTTCGGCAATCTCGGTGTGGTTGAAGCCGAGGGTAAAAGGCATGGCGATGATCGTGTATCCCGCGCGGAAGAGCATGCCCAGGAAGTAGTCGTAGCTCGTCACCGGAAGCTGGCCCAGGAACTGGCCGCCGTAAAACTCAACGACCCCGATCGGGTTCGGGTGGCGCGCTACCAGGCTCCGCGAGATCCGTTCGTAGCGTGGCTCCATAGGGTTCCTCCTGCGTGTCATCAGTCGTGGGGACATCGGGCTGCCCCGCCTGCGGTGGGTTTCCCTTCGTTTCACTTCAGCCGTCCATGCGGCTGCGCCGCACAACGCCAGAATGAAAATATTTGTTCTTGGGAGGGCTGCGCCCTCCCAAACCCTCCCCGCGGGCGGGTTGTTTCCTGGGAGGGCTGCGCCCTCCCAAACCCTCCCGCGCGCGGGCTATTTTCACCTCAGACGGCTCAAGCCGGCCCACAAACGGTCAGGCTGGAATGGCTTGAAGCATACCTTACGGCTCCAGCACCCCTTCGGTTTGACCTTCGATGGCGATGCGTACCTCGCGCACGGTGGGGAACTGGCGTAGCGTGCGCTCGATCTGCTGGCGAATGGCCCCGACGCGCGCCGCGCCGCCGCCGTAGGCCCGCAACTCTGCCGAGAAGTCGGCGGTTGCCACGCCGTCGCGGATCACCAGGCTGCGCAGGCGCACCCGCGCGCCCCAACTCGGCTGACGACCGGGATAGCTCAGTACCTCGGCCGGGGTGGGGATGGCCGTGCTCAACCCCAGGCCCGGCGGCGGTCCCCAGAGTAGCTGTTCCAGCGCGGCGGCGCCGATCTGGAGTGTTCGGGGAACGCGCCGCTGCTCGACGCGAAGCTGCTCGCCTGCCAGCCAGTAGAGATCCACCGGGCGCGTCAGCGGGTCGTCCGGGCCGAGGATCGTTACCAGGCGGCCGGCCAGGAGCCGCTCCCGGCGGTCGCGGATCTGCACAATCGCCCGCTGCGTGTTGATGCGCCCGGCCTCGGGCGGCGGCCAGAGACTGCTGAGAAGCAGGCCCGCGCCGTCGGGCCCTGTCAGGGGCGTGACGGTCACGCTCAGCGTCTGGCCGTTTTCGAGCGCCAACCGCAGAGTAACCGGCTCGCCTCTCTGCTCCAGGCGCGCTTCGACATGGAGCGGCAGGGTACTCACCGCGCCGCGCGCCGGCAGGCTCAACGGCGCGCCGATGGGCGCCAGGGGGCGCCGGTCCTGGCAGAGGAGCAGCGCGCCGCGCCGGTCGGCCCGGTAGTCGTAGGGCTGCCCGGCTGCCTCGAGGACGATCTGGAAGCCGGGGGTAAGCACCTGGATGTAGCCCTGGCCTGGCGCCGGGCACCCCAGTGACCCATCGGGCCACACGACGTCTTCGGTGGAACGGATGCCGATGCGCTCGGGCCAGATCCCCGTCCGCGCGGCTAGATCCTCGCGGGCCAGAGCGACGACGCGGGCCAGGTCGTTGTCCACTCCTCCGATGCGCACCGGCTGACTGGCGATGATCTGCTCGGCGCCGTCGGCAGGCGATTCAACGACGATCTCCACCGTGCCGGGGGTGGTTGTGTCGGGTTCACTGAAGACCAGCGTGGTAGAGAACGGCCCGGGTATGCCGATGTCTGGCTGCCACACCATCGTGTAGGTGCTCGCCAGCACCTGGCCGGCGGCGGTGCGCAGGCGCACGCCGATCGCTGCCTCGAAGGCGATCCCGCGCTCGAACCCCTGTACCACCAGGGGGCTGCCGACCACGCTGTTGGGGGCGGGCGCGGTGATCAGCGCCTGCTGCCCACCGGCAAAGGGCAACTCGTAGACCCAGCGGTGGTAGTGCCGGCCCACATTGCCCATCTCCACCTGGAAGCGCGACGGATTGGCGGGGTTGTAGGTCAGCACCCGGCGCTCGAAGGGCTGCACCATCACATCTCGCGGCACGCCGGCGACCGGAACGCGCACCCAGAACGCATCGGCGATGGGGTAGCCCGCAATGTAGAGCCAGTCGAAGAGCGGTGTGGCCTGCACGAAGCGCCCGTCACGGTAGGCCGTTCCGCTCCCGGTCAGGAACTCCCAGAAGGCGCGCGGCACCCCGTAGCCGTTGACCACCTGCACGATGCGGGTGGCGGCAAGATTGGCAAACTCCGGGGCCGGAACCCGGCCCTGCGGGGTGAGCCGCTCGGCCACGGCGTCACCGGGGCCATAGCGGGGTTGAGCACGGACGTAAGGACCCAGGTCGGCGTAGGTGGGAAAGCCACCGCCGGGGTCACCGGCCACGGGGATGGTGGCCGGGGGCAGGGCCACAAAGTCGTTGTTGCCGATCTGCACCCGCCCATCGATCATATCGCGGGTCAGCAGACCGCTGGTGACGAACCAGGGGTTGCGCGGGTCGCCGGAGGGATCGTTGATCTCCATGCGCCCTTTGTCGAAGTACTGCACCAGCCGCGACGTTTGCGCGTCGCGCAGGAAGCCCTCCTGGATCCCTGCGGTGAACGGTCCCGGCCCCCAGATCCAAGCGTGGGCGCCCCGGCCCTGCTGGACCGGGTAGTCGGTGCGTTCCCACACCCGGCGAAAGGCTGGAGAGGCGAATGCCGGGTTCGGGGTGGCAAGGGGCAGCAGGAGCGCCAGCAAGAGCATTGAACGGACGATCATCGTTGACCTCCCGACAGACTGGGCGCCCGGGCAAAGTGAGCAACAGCCACTCTATTGTACCCGCCGCGGTTCCACTATGGGCAGCCGGGGCCGGCAACCCGGGGCCGATGCAACTCCCCGCTGGCGGGTTGTTTCCTGGGAGGGCGAAGCCCTCCCAAACCCTCCCACCAGGGAGGGGTGTGGTTCGGCAAGCTCACCACAGGTGGGGAAACCTGGTTTCCCCACCTGTGGTGAGCCTGTCGAACCGCAGGTGGGGAAACCCGGTTTCCCCATCCCCCCCGACCGGCGGACCCTGCAACCGCCCTGCCTTGCAGACACTATCAGGCTTGCGATCTACCCAGATTGTGGTACACTGATGCAGTAAGCCAACATCATCTGCTGTGAGACCCCCTTCTCCTCCGCTCTTCTGGTCCCACGGTCACACTTCGTCGCTCGAAGCATGTTGTTGTTGTGGTCGCCGGAGCGAGCGCGCCAGGCACAGGTCTGGCCACCGGCCGTTCGAGTTGTCGATGTGTTGATTGCGGGGACCGCTGCGCTGGTCTTCGCCGGTGCTGCGCGCGAGCGCAGAGGAGAACATTCATGTACGTCAAGCTATTTGTCGGAAATCTACCCTGGAGCGTGGGCGATGCCGAACTGGGCGCGATCTTCGCCAGCCACGGCGAGGTGCAGAGCGCGCGCGTGATCAGCGACCGGGACACCGGTCGGTCGCGCGGCTTTGGCTTTGTCGAGATGGAAACGAACGATATCGGGGCGCTCATTCGCGCAACCGACGGCCAGGAGATCGCGGGTCGCAACCTGCGGGTCAATCAGGCCGAGGACAAGCCCTCGAGCGGGCGGAGCGGAGGCCGGGGCGGGTTCGGCGGTCGGCGCGAGCGCTATTGACCGGTGGTGATGATCCCCGGGAGATACGTTTGCTGCAGGCCCTCCCAAACCCTCCCGCCAGGGAGGGGTGTGGTTCGGCAAGCTCACCACAGGTGGGGAAACCCGGTTTCCCCACACCCCAACCCTCGAGGGCGTAGCCCTCCCAAACCCTCCCACCAGGGAGGGGGGTGAGGGTTCGTCCCTCGCCTTTGCGCCGTTGCTTTGCCACCCGGGACAATTCCCCCATTCCGTAAGGAGATCCCCCGTGGTCCGACCTCCCGCTGCCAGCGGCGTCACGCCCTGGACGAGCTGGGCCCAGAGTATCGTCAACGGCGCCGTCGGCGATTACCTGCATGCCCGGCAAAACGGCCTTGGCATCACCATGGCCCTCTACCACCACGATCGTCCGTTACCGCTGCACCCTCAGGCGATCCTCGAAGCCTACCCCCACCCCACCACCAGACTCTGCGTCCTGGTCCACGGTCTTGGCTGCAACGAAGGCATCTGGACCTACCGGGACCCGGCCCGGCCCACGGAGGCGACCAGCTACGGCGCGGCACTCCAGGCCGATCCTGGCTACACGCCGTTGTTCGTGCGCTACAACAGCGGGCTGGCGATTGCCGAGAATGGGCGACAGTTGGCCGCGTTGCTGGCCGCTCTGGTGGAAGCCTACCCGTTGCCGGTCACCGAGATCATCCTGATCGGCCACAGCATGGGCGGGCTGGTGATCAGGTGCGCCTGCCACTACGCCGCGCAACACCAGGCCCCATGGGTGGGGCAGGTTCGCCGGGTGTTCTACCTGGGGAGTCCCCACGACGGCGCGCCCCTGGCGTTGCTCAGTCACATCGCCGCCGAGGTGCTCGTGGCCGTGCCCAACCCGATTACGAAGCTCATCGGCGATATTTTCAACCTGCGTAGCCAGGGTATCAAGGATCTGCGCGGCGCCCCGCTGGTGGACGCGCACGGCCACCCCGACGCCGAGGCGCCCGCGCCGCAGCAGGTGGCGCCCTGGCTGATGACCGCCCGGCACTACCTGATCGTCGGCGCGCTGGGCGACGACCCGCAGCACCTCGCAACGATCCTGCTTGGCGACGGGCTGGTGCTGGCGCCGCGTATGCCGACAACACCCCCTGATGGCGTCGGCCCCGATCCCATCGTGCGCGAACGGATCGCCTGTTTTCCACGGACCGACCACCTGCGGCTGGCCCGCGACCCGGCGGTGTGCCAGCAGATCCGCCGGTGGTGCGCCGACGAGGAAGGAGTGCCCGATGGAGGCTGAGACGCTGCGGCAGCTACGCGGCGCGGCCGAGCTTGCCACCGACGCGGTTGGCGCCGCCGTCGGCGCAATCGCCGAGGCGCACCTGGCCATCGTGGGCCAGGTCTACGCGCCCTTCGGGCTGCTCGGCCCCCTGGCGGCGCCCGTCCGGGGGATCGAGCATATCCAGACGGCGATCACCAGGGGGGTCTACCAGAGCATCCTGGGCGTCAACGCACTGGTCGCGTGTGCTGTGGCGGCGCTGGGTGGGGAAGCGAGATGCTCTGACTGATACCAACTTCTCGTGAACACTCCACAAGCAGTGGTGCGTCGAAGCGCATCTGGACGCCTTGCACAACAATCTGCAATCGGAAATCTACAATCTAAAACGGTATGAGGGGGGGTGGAGGCGCTCTTCGCGTTCTCCGCCGACCTCACCGGGCGCGCCGTCTCAGCACGGCGCCGCGCCGCATGCGGCGCAAGGATCTCCTCGTGCGGCAGGTTGTGCTCGCGGAGGGGCGCAGACCCTCCGCGAGCCTTGTGCCAGGAGCCAACCGGCAAGGTAGAGCTGTACATCGGGGCTGCTACGGCTTCTGGAGCCATCCCGGCCAATCGCAGCGCGACAGCGTTCGCAATCAGCATCGTTCAGTGCTGATCTTGCTGGCATAGCAGGCAGCACCGCAGGTGCGGTCCACCCATACTGTTGACGTCGAGCAGGCACGTAGCGGTAGCGCGGAACGAAGACATGAGCTATTGTGCGCGCCGATAAAGGATCTCTCTGCCGTTTTCGTCGCGCAGCGTGAGCACATCTCCTGAGATAGAAAATTCATACACCGATAGACCAATATAAGTCTTCAACCGCAGACGCTTGCCCTCACGGATCTGGTATTCGCCACCACTTAACATACCGCTGGGACTTGCTGCATAGGTGCCATCTCTAAAGAACTCGATCTTCTGGGGATACATCGCATCGGCAAACACCTCAGCAAGAGCGCCAATGGTCGATTCGCTTGTCGGCTGCGGGGACGGCACTTTCTCCCAACGCCCGACGATGCTGGTGTTCCCACAGCCAGCCAGAAGCAGCGTGAGAGCGTGTCCAATATTCCAAGTATCACGGGTAAGCCATTCGCAAGAAGCGCCATTTAGCCCGTTGTGATGCGAC
>OGCI01001719.1_pt1 | contig 17060 bp, 13 predicted proteins | sample 1570021 | NCBI WGS metagenome assembly OGCI01 (sample SAMN06264664, study PRJEB24512) | hot springs metagenome | isolation source: Hot spring water | place: South Africa: Tshipise | collected 2015-06-21 | reverse complement strand
AGCAGACCCATTCTGCCCTGACCTACCCGATTTTTCACGGGCAGGATGCCCGTGCTACGATTTTTCAAACACCCTCAGGGGGCGGAGAGTGTTTGAAAAATGGCAGGCGGAGGCGAACCTCGCCCCCCTGTATCCCCCCTCTCCGCTGACTCGTATCCGCCTGCTGGGGGTGATGAGCGCCGTTCGCCTGCACAAGATGCGCACGGGCAGTTATCCCACCACGCTGGAACAACTCAACTTGGGCGAGATGAGTGTAGACCCCTTCACGGGCAAGCCGTTCATCTACCGCATCGACCCACGCAAAGGATTCCTGCTCTACTTTATCGGACCCGACGGTGTGGATAACGGGGGCGCGTTTGGATATGGAGGCTTCTTTGAAAATGGGGACATCACCCCGCTGTATCGTCCCCTGCCTCCAAATGCGCCTCAAAGCCCGCCACAAGCGCGCCCTTTGCACCCACCCATCTGGCTCAAATAAGGCAGTACACTCCCTAATCAGGTACAATCACAGGCGGAGGAGACTACGATGACCACCCGAACCACACTCAACGTAGAGGGACAGGAGTACCTCGTCTACAGTTTGCTGGAGGCAGAGAAGCAAGGTTTTGGAAACATCAGCCGATTGCCTTTTTCGATTCGTGTGCTCTTGGAGAATATGCTTCGCCTTGCCGAATCGCCTGAGGGGGAGATTTTGCTGGGCGAGGAGCGCGAGGCGGTAATCCGTGCGCTGGCGAACTGGCAACCTCAGCCCGAAATGCGCGAAATCCCGCTGATGCCCGCACGGGTCATCCTGCAAGATTTCACAGGCGTGCCCTGTGTGGTTGACCTTGTGGCGATGCGCAACGCCATGCAAGAACGAGGCAAAGACCCCCAAAAAATCAATCCTGTCGTGCCTGTGGACTTGGTGATTGACCACTCGGTGCAGGTGGACTTCTTCGGCACGCAGTACGCCTTCTTCCTGAATGTGGAGAAGGAGTTCGAGCGCAACCGCGAGCGCTATATGCTCCTGCGCTGGGCACAGCGTGCCTTCGACGGCTTCCGAGCAGTGCCCCCAGGCACGGGCATCGTCCACCAAGTGAACTTAGAGTATCTGGGCAAGGTGGTTCAGTCGCGCCAAGAGAATGGTCATATCGTCGCCTATCCCGACTCGCTGGTGGGCACCGATAGCCACACCACGATGATTAACGCTCTAGGCATTCTTGGCTGGGGCGTAGGTGGTATTGAGGCAGAGGCGGTGATGCTCGGTCAGCCTTACTATATGCTCATCCCGCAAGTGGTCGGCTTCAAACTCACGGGGCAACTGCCCGAAGGCGCCACCGCCACCGACCTCGTGCTGACGATTACGCAGATGCTCCGCAAGAAGGGCGTCGTCGAGAAGTTCGTAGAGTTCTACGGACCAGGGCTGAGCAGTCTGACCGTTGAAGACCGCGCCACGATAGCGAACATGGCGCCCGAGTACGGCGCCACGATGGGCTTCTTCCCCGTCGACCAGCGCACGCTAGACTACCTGCGCTTCACAGGACGGCACGAGAGCCTCGTGCGCCTCGTGGAAGCCTACTGCAAGGAGAATGCGCTCTTCCGAACCGACGAGACGCCTGACCCCATCTACAGCGATACTTTAGAGTTGGACCTCAGCACGGTGGAGCCGAGCCTTGCGGGCCCCAAGCGTCCTCACGACCGCGTACCCTTGCACGAGATGCAGGCATCGTTCCGTAAAGCCCTCTACACCCCCATTCGTGAAGGCGGGTTCGGACTGGTGGAGCCAGAGCCGAACCAGTGGGACAACGAATCGCCCGTGGAGGAGACGCCAGCGGAGCGCGGGCGTGTCGGCGTGCCCACGATGGTGGAGGGCGAAGAGGTGTTCCTCAAGCACGGTGATGTGGTTATCGCCGCGATTACCTCCTGCACCAACACCTCTAACCCTGCGGTGATGGTTGCGGCAGGGCTCGTGGCGAAGAAGGCGGTGGAGCGCGGGCTAACCGTCAAGCCGTGGGTGAAGACGAGCCTTGCGCCCGGAAGCCGTGTGGTGACCGACTATCTGCAGAATGCCGGGCTATTGCCTTATTTAGAAGCGTTGCGCTTCCATGTGGTGGGCTACGGATGCACCACCTGCATCGGCAACAGCGGTCCCCTGCCCGAAACAATCGCTAAGGCGGTGAAGGAGGGCGACTTGGTGGTTTCGGCGGTGCTATCAGGCAACCGTAACTTTGAGGCGCGCATCAACCCGCAGGTGAAGGCGAACTATCTGGCTTCGCCCCCGCTTGTGGTGGCGTACGCATTAGCAGGCACGGTGGATATCGACCTGCTCAACGAACCGATTGGGCACGACCCGAACGGTCAGCCTGTGTACCTCAGCGATATCTGGCCCAGCCCGCAGGAGGTGCGCGACACGATTGCCCGCGCGCTCCAGTCCGAGATGTTCAAGCACCGCTACGCCCATGTGTTTGACGGCGACGAGCATTGGCAGAGCCTGCCAGTGCCTGACTCGCAGGTCTACGAGTGGGACGCCGACAGCACCTACATCCAGCGACCGCCTTACTTTGATGGGATGCCCGATACGCCTGCGCCTTTGCAGAACATCACAGGGGCGCGCGTGTTGGCAATCTTTGGCGACAGCATCACCACCGACCACATCTCGCCCGCAGGAAGCATCGCTGTGGACAGCCCCGCTGGGCAGTACCTGATTAGCAAGGGTGTAGACCCCCGCGACTTCAACACCTACGGCTCTCGGCGGGGCAACCACGAGGTGATGATACGGGGCACTTTCGCCAACATCCGCATCAAGAACCTGCTCCTGCCCGGCACCGAAGGGGGCTATACCATCCATTGGGACACGGGTGAGCGCACCACTATCTACGAGGCGTGTGAGCGCTATCGGCAAGCGGGCACACCCTTGGTAGTGCTGGCGGGCAAGGAGTACGGTTCGGGCAGTTCGCGCGACTGGGCAGCGAAGGGAACGGCTCTGCTGGGTGTGCGCGCGGTGATTGCCGAGAGCTTTGAGCGCATCCACCGTGGCAACCTCGTGGGAATGGGCGTGCTTCCCCTGCAGTTTATGTCCGGCGAAAATGTGCAGGCGCTGGCGCTGACTGGTGAGGAGGTGTTCCATATTGAGGGCATCGACACGCTTACCCCGCGCAAACTGCTGAGTGTGCGAGCGGTCAAGCCCGACGGCACAGAGCGCACCTTCCAAGTCGTTGCCCGTGTGGATACGCCCGTAGAGGTCGCCTACTATCAGCACGGCGGTATCCTGCCGATGGTGCTTCGCAAGATGATGGCATAATGCGTGCAGGTGAAGAATAGGGGACACCCTAAAACGAAACCCCAGATGACCTCAGCAGTCATCTGGGGCATTTGGGAGAGCGAACAAACGATTACCAAGCCGTTCGTCCGGGTACCTGAATGTGGTCTACCCAGTTCAGGCGTCCGCGTGCCATCGCCTTAGCGTGCCCGTCCCCGAAAATGGTGGTACAGTGTCTGTTGTGTCGGAAGCGGGGCATCACTGCGGAGTGGGGCCAGCGCCCATCCCAAGTGCGCGGAGACCAGTCGCGGTCGGGGTTGGGATACGAGACGCCCGTGGCATTCTGGTTGGCGGGTCCGTTGGGCCAGCCTGCGGCAGGGTTCTCCCATGCCCAGACATGTCCCGCAGCTTGGAAAAAGGGCCAAGAGTTGGAGGTGCCGTCGGGTTGTACATCTTGGAAGTCAGCGCGCCCTTTCTCCAACACAAGAGCGATTTGGGCGGGGCGGTCAAGCTCGGCTAAGGTTGTCGAGATGTCATTACAGGGTTGTTGCTCGCCGGGGCTACCCCACCAACAGCCTCGGAAGAGGGCTTCGTGAACACCGTAGTGGAACACCTGCTTCGGGTCGGGGTGCGAGGGACAGATGAAGATCCCCCCCACACCGCGTGCTGCGCCGTGTCCCTGGTTCCATATTGCCCTGCCTTTACATACGGGGCGATGTCCATCGTCCAAGCGCGTCGGCGTCCCGGCACGGCAGGGTCGCCCCAGTCGCGCCACTGCTGGTGTGGGAAACGCTCGTCGTAGTCGTTCACATACATCATCATGGCAAGACCAATCTGCTTGCCGTTGGATAGACAGGTTGTCTGGCGCGCCTTCTCTCTTGCTTGAGCGAACACGGGGAACAGAATCGCCGCCAGGATTGCGATTATCGCAATGACGACCAGAAGCTCTATCAGGGTGAAACCTCTCTTGTGCATAGATGCCTCCCAGTATGTATTTTACACTAAAATTCGTTAAGAGGTTATTAAAAACTGTTAACAGCCAGTTAAATTTGCGGTCGCGCCGCCATCGCTTTGCTCGCTTCGGCTTTGACCCTCCCCAGCAGTCTTTTAGCAGGAGTTCTCCCCGAGCTACTGAAAAAGTGCCTGATACTAAGATGATGCGTGCTTACCGTCTAATTGCTCCGAACCAGCTGGCGTGGCAAGCGGTGCCCGAACCGCTCCCAGCACAGGGTGAAGTGCTGGTGCGGGTGATAGCGTGCGGGGTTTGCGGAACCGACCTCCATCTGAAGGCTCAGGGGCACGCTCAGTGGCGGGGCAGTGCGCTCACTTTGGGACACGAAATCGTGGCACGGGTGGAAAACTTCACCGCGCCTGATTTCGCCCTCACCCGCCCCAGCCCTCTCTCTCCCGAAGCTTCGGGAGAGGGACAGGGGGTGAGGACAACAGAAAACTACCCCGCCAGCACCGAGAGAGGAGAAGCCTATTCCCCCTCTCCGTTTACGGAGAGGGGGCAAGGGGGTGAGGTTCCCCTCCAACCCGGCACGCTCGTAGTGATAGACCCCCAAATCGTGTGTGGGGAATGTTATTACTGCCGACGGGGACGGCTCAACCTGTGCGACCATTTAGAGCATATCGGGCTGAGCATCGATGGGGGATTTGCCGAATACCTTGCGGTGCCCCGACGCAACCTCTACGCCTTGCCCCCCGAAGTGACGCCCGAAACTTGTGGCTACTACGCCTTAGCCGAACCTGTTGCGACCTGTGTCGCAGGGATGAACTTAGCAAACCCGCGCCCCGACGAAATCGTGGCAGTGGTGGGGCTAGGATTCTTCGGGCAGGTCTATCTCCAGCTGGCGCGGTTGTGGGGCGCAGTACACACTATAGGGATTGACCCCCTGCCTGAACGGCGCGCCTTAGCCGAGCAACTGGGCGCCACCGCCACCTGCCCACCCGAAGACCTGCGCGCCCTGATGGAGTTGACAGGCGGACAAGGTGCCTCCGTCGTCATTGATTCGGCAGGCTCACCCAACGCGGCGCAAACCTGTATAGATATCGCACGCAAAGCGGGGCGGATTATCGTGTTTGGTTATCGCGCCCAACCTGTTCAGGTGGATTGGTATCAAATCCTTGTCAAAGAGCTCACCGTCATCGGCTCACGCTCCAGCAATCACGCTTGGGAGCAGAGCCTCTGGCTGCTTCAGCATAGAAAGCTTCAGCTGGAGCCACTGTTTCAGTTCTACCCCTGCGAAGCGATTGAGCAAGCATTCGCCGACGCCGAGGCGAGGCGGGTTTACAAGCCCATCGTGTGGATGCGTTAGGGGGTTTTCCTCAAAGCGCCTTGACCTCGCCCGTTTCGGGATAGAACTCATAGGTGCGCTCAATCCCGTTCGGCAGGGCGCGAACGCGCAGGCGGATGGGGCGATTGTCAGGATAGCCCCCTGTGCGCACTATCTGGCAATGCAAGCGATAACACGGCTCACGCCCAAGCGCTTGCCCCGCCTCAGTGAAGGCGCGGTTGAGGTCATTCGCCTCCCGCACGGTAATCACGCTCCCGCCTGTCGCCTGAGCCATCCGTTCCAGCGTGCCCACCGTCTCGTGATAAGTGGGGATGGTCGTCTCATCGCCCAGCACCAAAAACGAGAGGCTCACCTGCGCTCGGACTGCCCGCTGGATGACCTCATCGGGCGTGCGGTTGGGGACATCGTCTGGAGTCTCATTTTGTCCATCGGTGAAACACAGTACCTGACGCAAGCCCTGTGGCTCCTGCTCTAACAGCGCAACCGCTCCCCACAGCGTGTTCCATAACGGCGTGCCGTGCATCGAGAAGTCGTTCCGCGCCAACCGCTCGACGGCTTGAAGGAGCGCCCCCTTGTTGTTCGCGGAGAGGGGCACCAGCAGGTCAAAATCGCCATACCGCATAAAATTCAGCGACGCGAAGCACAGGTAGCCCACGCGTGCGTCGTTGGGCAGGCTCTCTATTAGCGCACGCACGGCAGGATAGCGCAAGCGTTCGGGGTCGGTCTCACTAAGCGATGCGGACTGGTCTTGCGCAATCACCAAGCTGGTTGAGTTGGCTCGGCTTCGTGGGCGTGGGGCAGTACCGTGTTTGTACTCCACGCGTGCTACTTGCACTTTCGGGTCGCTTGAGCTGACCTCAAAACTCAGTTGTCCAACACCCAACGGCGCATCACGACGGTAATAGTCCAACATCACCACTTTCGTGTTCGGCTCCAACGGCTGAGCTTTCAGCACTGTCGGAGCTTGGGGGCGCATACACCCCATCAAACTTAGCGCCATCACCACGCCCAGCGTTCCCAACACTCTCATCGCTGTACCCCCATTTCTGGTATAGTTATGGTCTATGGCGAAGCAGTCCGAGGGCGGGATTAAGATTATCACCACGAACCGCAAAGCGTACCACGACTACAATGTAGAAGATACGATAGAGGCGGGTATGGTGCTTCAGGGTTCGGAGGTGAAATCGGTCGCGGCAGGTAAAGTCAACCTGACCGACGCCTACTGCCGCGTGGACAAGGGCGAGATGTGGGTGCATAACCTGCACATTGCGCCCTACGAGAACGCCGGCTACGCCCAGCACGAACCGCGCCGCAAACGCAAACTGCTCCTGCACAAAGCGGAAATTGAACGCCTGCGCGCCAAATCGGAACAGAAAGGCTACACGCTGATTCCGCTCAAACTCTACTTTCGCAACGGCAAGGCGAAACTGGAAATCGGGCTGGTGCGCGGTAAACGCCAGTACGACAAGCGCGAGACCATCAAGCGCAAAGACATCGAGCGGGAGATGCAACGCGAGATGGGGCGCCGATAGGCTCACCGTGAGTTGCGCACCTCCAAACGCTTGGGCGCACCGAGCGCTCTCATCCCCACTGAACCGCCCGTAGCCACGACCGCCTCCTTGAAAACGACCCGCACAATCGTAATCATCAACCCTATCGCCAACCCAATTACCCCTAACACAAGCAGACGACCGACAGCCTCACCATACGATTCCAGCGCCCAATAGAATAACCAAGTAGCGAGGGCGCCAGCCAGCCCTCCTGCGATGCGGGCTGGGTTCAACGGCAAGTTCGGTACAAAGTGGTGAAGAGCATAACCGAGGAGACCACCCAAGAGCAGTAGCCCGAAGAGGCGCGCAACCGCCTCCCCAAGCCCCAGCGTCATTAAGAAGGCACCTTGCGCAATCAGCCCTGTGATGGCACCCAACACCAGCCCGCCAAGCGCATTTGCCAGCACCACGCGTGCCTGAAACTGCTGGCGCTCCACCCCGAACAGGCGTTGGGGCAGTCGGAGCATCAGCGCCAAGAGCAGCCCTGTCAACGCGCCCCACAGTGCCATCACACCCAACCCGTACAGGGGGTTCAGTGTGCCTCCCAGCGGCTGCCAATCGCTCACCTCGGCGGGGTTGACTTCAATCGTCTCGGACAGCTCGCCGTGCCGAAGGCTCCCTGTGAATTCGCGCACGCGCCCGTTCGCCACAATCCGCAGGGTATATTCGGTCGGGTCAGGTGAGCCGTGTCGCTCGTAGTGATGGACGAACACCTTGTAGGTGCCACTGGGGGCATTTCCTGGTTGCCAGTAGATATTCTCCACTGGGCGTGCTGTAGGTGGAGTTCCGCCCGCATTCGCATCCACATCCAGCTCGCCCCCCGATGGGCTGTTGCGTTGACGGTAGAAAATCTTGTAGCCGCTTGGGTCAACCACATGCAGGTCCAGGTCGTTATAGTTGTTCCAAGCGAGTGAGAACTGGGGGTCGCCGAACTGTGCGCCCGCCTCACGCAAGCGCTGGACTATCTCCGGGTCGGTCTGGTACAGCAAAATGCGTGAGCCTTGCAGGGTCTCTTGGGAGAGGATAAGGGGCACCAGTGCGTTCAGCCCCAGAGCGGTGAGACCCGCCGTCAGCAGTCCGACAACCCCGAAGAAGAGGCGTACGCCCACAGTTTACCTCCCGCGCAACAGGCTCATCAATCGGCTCAGGAAGGTCTGTTGTTGGGAAGGCCGGGGCACCTTGCCGTTGCGATAGGAGCCGTTGAGAGCGCCGTCACGCTCCGCCTTCAGGCGCTCAATCAGCCCCTGCATGTACTGATTGAACTCCTCGTGGATGCCGACGGCGGCGGTGCGTGCGGAGTCGAGGCGCGCCTTGATCTGCAGAAGATTCTGGATTATCTGGGCGTGCTGATTGCGCAGCGCCGAGAGCCGACCCGCCAGCCCAAACACCTGCTTGACCGTCGGGTCGTTGCGTCGCTCCTCAATATGCTTCCAACTGAGGTAGCTCAGGTAAGCTTCTCGCTGACGAACCTCCGCACTGCGCCAGCCCATTACCGCCTTGTAGAGGAGGTAGGGCAGGCTGATAATCGCGCCTGCGATAAGGTAGACCCACAAGGGCAACACTTCGCCTACCGCCGTCCCTCCCAGCTGCGCGTTCCGAATTGCCTCCTCGTGGAGCATTCGGAGACCTAAGCCGTCCACCGTCACCATCGCTATTGAGACGAGCAACAACATCGGTGCAAGGAAGACCAACGCGAACAGCACTTTGAGGCGGGGGATTTCTCGGTCAGCGCTTGGCACATCGCCCCGTCGTTCCGAAGCGTTGGAGATGGTGCTTGCAACATGGTAGTAGCCGTTGCCCACGAGTTTCTCGATGAACATTCCCACCAGCGCAGCAATCAGCACCATCACAGGGTTGGCAAGTTGGGTGAGGTCTGTGAGCGACAGTAGTCCCGTGATGACGCCGATGTTGATACCCAAGATAAGCCCTGCGAACAAGGGCGCAAAGAACTCCAGAAGCCACTGTCCCACAGGATAGAGAGAGTTGAGGAACCCACCTTTATCGCGTGGGGGTGTGACCCCTTGTTCGCCTGCGATTTCTTCGGGGCGGGCGAAATCCTCCCTCAAGGCGCGCTCCACATATTCGGGTGTGATCAGGGGGGCAGGGGGCGGTTCGGGTTTCTTTTTGCGCTTCTTCTTCGGCTGTTCCTCGTGGGGCACGGGCAGGCGCGCCTCGGCGAACTTCTGGGCGAACTCCTCTTCAACGGCGCGTATCTGCTCCTCCACGCGGTGCAGTTCCTTCTCCAACTGCTGGCGTTGGGGTTCCATCTCTCGGCGCAGATGCTCATACTCCTGAACCGCCTTCATCACCCGCCCATGGAAGAAAATCTGAAGTTCGTGGCGTTCAACCTCATAGCCTGCCCCTCTGAGATACCGATCCAAGTCCTCAATTAGTGTCTGAACATGTTGTATGTTCTCTGGTCCGACGAGGGGCGTGTTCGTATAACGCCCTGTTTCAAGCACCGTGTGCCAGAACGGCGAGGTCTCTGGATAGGCGGGTAGGTTCACCGCTGGCAGTAGCGGAGCCTTTTCCTCTATCGGCGTGGGCAGTTTAGGCGAAGCCTCTTCCGTCAGAAGGCTCTGACCCTCCAGATTGCCTGCTTCAGCGCCCTGAGGTTCATCGTTAGGCATATTGACCGCCGCCTGTTCAAAAGGCGCGCTCATCCTTTCTTGCGGCTCGTTTTGCATAATGTATCCCCCTTAACTTCGGTGGTTTTTCAGCCCCGTGCGTACTTCCTCAATCGCCCGCCCTGCGTCGTTCTCTCCAAACAGCACGAGCTTGCCCGCATCCTTAAGCGGTTGGAGGCTTTGCTGAATGCGCAGGCGAAACTGCTCTTTCAGTGGTCCGACTACCACATATTTTACATCACTCATCTGGGCAAGCTGTTCTGCAACTTTGCGAGTTTCCTGGGGCGAGTGGTCTTCGCCATCGGTAAAAAGGCACAGCACGATGGGCTTGCCCTTGTTCGTCGCTTCACCGGCGAAAGTGGTGAACTGCTTGAGCGGAAGCGATTGGTGAGTGCCCCAGTTGCCGATGTATTCCAAAATCATCTTCTCGTAGACGGCGTTCAGTTCGTGCGACTTGCGGGGGGTGTTGTCACTCACCTCACGAATCACCTCGGCGTAGCGATAGGTCTTCACACGGCGCTGGCGTGCGGGGATTTGGTCAATCAACTGCCCCATCACCCCAACGGCACGACGCTTCTCGACTTCTTTCATCGTCTTGCTCACATCGTAAGCAGCTCCGAAGACCACGGCGGGGGGTTGATTCTGCATCCAACTCCACACAGCCCAACCGATTCCCCCAATGATGACCAAGAACGCTATGGCCCCAGCGACCAGAGTCCACACATTCCCTTCTGAGTCGCCTGAGTGTCGGCTCCCACTTCCATACCTTGACATGGCTCACCTCACAAAGCCTATATACTGACGGGACTCTCAGAAGTTCCCGCAGTCCCGCGGAGTTTCCCCCAACACGCTGATTATACCCCTGTTTTGGGGTAATCGGTATTGCTCCTGCTGACTTTCTGAGCGAGCGAAGAATCTCTGAAGACCTCACCCCAGACCCCTCTGCCGACGCTGTGTTTCACCTCACCCCCTTGCCCCCTCTCCGTTTACGGAGAGGGAGAAGTTGGTTCCCCCCTCTCTGCTTGCGGAGAGGGGGGACAGGGGGGTGAGGTTCTCTGAAGCCCTCTGCCGACGCTGCGGGAAATCGGAGTAGCCGGCTCCCTCCCCCTGTATTAGGGGGAGGGTTGGGGAGCTGACAAGGGTACATCACTTGAGTTCAAAACATGCTGACCCGCCCCGGCTTTGATGCCGTTCATTAGCCCCTGCGACCCCACGCTGTCATTCTGAGCGAAGCGAAGAATCTCGGTGCCATGCTAAGCAGAGACCCTTCGCTGACGCTCAAGGTGACAAATGGGGGGACTGTCATTCTGAGCGAAGCGAAGAATCTCAACAAACCCAAAGCCCAGACCCTTGCTATCGCTCAGGTGAGGGTGTTTGAAATATCGTGGCACGGGCATCCTGCCCGTGTAGTGAAGCACGCAAGCCACGAGGTAAGGTAGGATGGGTTCGCTGGGAACGCAGGCGTCTCGCCTGCCTGAGAATCCTCAGGGGCAGGATGCCCGTGCCCTATGAAGCAACACGGGCAAGATGCCCGTGCCACGAATAAAGCGAGCGAGACACCCGCGATCCCAGTGATTTTTCAAATACCCTCTCGCTCAGGTTGACAAATGGGGGGGCTGTCATTCTGAGCGAAGCGAAGAATCTCAACGAAACCCCAAGCACAGACCGCTCAGACACACCAGCCCCTTCTACTTACCTGCTCGGTGTTTCAAGCCGACCTGCCACTCTTTTTGAAGCAGGGGGAACGCCTCCGCCTCGCGGGTTTCTAAATGCTTGAGACAGCAGGCGCGCGCAAGCGCACGAATGCGCTGGATATAGCTGGCGCGCTCGGTGACCGAGATACTGCCCCGCGCATCCAGCAGGTTGAAGATATGCGAACACTTCAGCGCAAGGTCAAACGCGGGATGCACCAGCCCGCGTTCGGCAATCCGTGCGCTCTCTTTCTCATACATTTCAAACAGGCGGAACAGCATCTCGGTGTCCGCTTCTTCAAAGTTGTAGTAGTTGTGCTCCAGTTCAAACTGCTTATCCACATCGGCGTAAGTGATGCCCCGATGCCATTCCAAATCCCACACGCTGTTCTTCTTCTGGATGAGCATACAGAGCCGTTCGGGACCGTAGGTAATCTCGGCGCACACGGGGTCGCACTCTATCCCACCCACCTGTTGGAAGTAGGTGAACTGGGTGATTTCGGTGCCGTTGAGCCACACTTCCCATCCAACACCCGATGCGCCCAGCGTCGGGGCTTCCCAGTCATCCTCTACAAAGCGAATGTCGTGCTCCTCAGGCTCTATCCCAATCGCGCGCAGGCTCTCCAAGTAGACATCCACCACATCGTCGGGCGACGGCTTGAGGATAACTTGGTACTGGTAGTAGTGTTGCAGGCGCATCGGGTTGCGCGCGTAGCGTCCGTCCGCTGGGCGACGCGAGGGCTGGACATACGCCACATACCACGGCTCCGGTCCCAAAGCGCGCAGGGTGGTCGCTGGCGCCATCGTGCCCGCTCCGACCTCCACATCGTAAGGCTGAAGGATGAGGCACCCGTAGTCCGACCAGAACTGCTCCAACCGAAACAGCATCTCCTGAAAGCTCATCGTGCCCCTAAATTTACCCGCTGGGTATACTCTGCACGAACGGGAGGATAGAACGATGCCGTATATCACCGAAAGCGGTAAGAAACTAATCACTGTGATTCCCGGCGACGGGATTGGACCTGAATGTGTGGAGTCCGCCTTGCGTTTGATTGAGGCGGTCGGCGCGCCGATTGAGTGGGAAACCCGCGAAGCAGGCGCCAGCGTATTCAAAAAAGGTTTAGAGACGGGCGTGCCCGAAGAGACCATCGAGTCGATTCGCAAGACCCGCGTGGTGCTCAAAGGTCCGCTGGAGACCCCTGTGGGCTACGGCGAGAAGAGTGCGAATGTGACCCTGCGCAAGCTGTTTGAGACCTACGCGAATGTGCGCCCCGTACGCGAGATGCCCAATGTGCCTACCCCCTACAGCGGGCGCGGGATTGACCTCGTGGTGGTGCGTGAGAATGTGGAAGACCTCTACGCTGGGATTGAACATATGCAGACGCCCGGCGTGGCGCAGACGCTCAAGCTCATCTCGCGCAAGGGTTGTGAGAAGATTGTGCGCTTCGCCTTTGAGCTGGCGCGTGCCGAGGGGCGCAAAAAAGTTCACTGTGCCACCAAGTCCAACATCATGAAACTCTCCGAGGGGATGCTGAAGCGCACTTTTGAGGCGATTGCGCCCGAATATCCCGACATCGAGGCGAACCATATCATCGTGGACAACTGTGCGCACCAACTGGTCAAGCGCCCCGAGCAGTTTGAGGTGATTGTGACCACGAATATGAACGGCGACATCCTCAGCGACCTGACCTCGGCGCTGATTGGCGGGCTGGGCTTCGCACCCTCAGCGAATATCGGCAACGGCATCGCCATCTTTGAGGCGGTACACGGCTCCGCACCCAAGTACGCAGGCAAAAATGTCATCAACCCGACCGCGGTCATCCTATCGGCGGTGATGATGCTCCGCTACTTGGATGAGTTTGAAGCCGCCGCCACGATTGAGAATGCCCTGCTCTACACGCTGGAGGAGGGCCAGGTACGCACGGGCGATGTGGTCGGCTACGACCAGGGCGCCAAAACCACAGAGTACACCGATGCGATTATCGCCAACCTCGGCAAGAAACCCACGCAAGTCCCCGTGCGAGAGTATCGCCCTATCAAACTGCCTGAGGTGTCGCCCGACCCCGTGTTCGTGCGCCCCACCACGCGACGTGTGGTCGGGGTGGATGTGTTTGTGGAGACCGACCTGATGCCTGAACCGCTGGGGCAGATGGTGGAGACGCTGGTCGCCGAGTCGCCCTTCCGCCTGAAGATGATTTCCAGTCGGGGCACGCGCGTCTATCCGCCCACGGGCACCCAAATTGATGTCGTAGACCAGTATCGCTGTCGGTTCCTGTTGCGCGATGGTTCGGGTGATGCGACCGACGCCCAAATCGTGGAACTACTCCAGCGCCTCAACACGCGCCTACGCTGGGCACACATCGAGAAGCTTCAGGAGTTTGATGGCGCGCCGGGCTACACAAAAGCGCAAGGCGAGGACTGACCGCATTCCCTCCCTTGATATGCATGGGGGTGCCCCTACTGCAGGGTTCGTGTAGGGGCGCCTCTGTGTTGACCTCACCCCCAACCCCTCTCCGTAAACGGAGAGGGGGCTTAGTGGCAGTGTGCTTCCCCCCTCTCTGCTTGCGAACAGGAGGGACAAAGGGGGGTGAGGTTCTCTGGAACAAGGTACAATACCCCCGGTGGCGAGGGTCTATCTGAGTTTGGGTTCCAACTTGGGCGACCGCTTGGCGAACTTGCGCACGGGCGTCGCTCGCTTGCCAGAGGTCGGTGTCTATCCTATCGCTTGGTCTAAGGTGTATGAGACCACGCCTGTCGGTGAGACGCCCGACCCGCGCCCTTACCTCAATCTCGGGTTGTGGGCAGAGACTGCGCTGGAACCGCTGGATTTGTTGCGCGCCGTGAAAGCGGTTGAGCGAGCCTTAGGACGCCAACCAAGCCAACAGCGCTGGCTTCCACGACCCTTAGACATCGATATCATCTTGTACGACCAGCTGATATGGAGCCATTCCCTGCTGACCATTCCCCATCCGCGTATGCGCGAGCGGGCATTTGTGCTGATACCCCTCGCAGAGTTATTGCCCGACCTTGTGTTACCCGACGGTACGCCGATAGCCGAAGCGCTCCAAGACCCGCTCGTGCGTGCTCAGTCGGTACGCGAGTTCGCTGATTTAGAGAGTGACCTGTTGGGGGTTCATTCGGACTCTTCGCTTCGGTCGGAATGAGAGGGTGTTCGAAAAATCGTGGCACGGGCATCCTGCCCGTGTAGCGAAGCACGCAAGCCATGAGGTAGGAGGGGGTGTGTCCGCTGGGGAACGCAGGCGTCTCGCCTGCACCATTGTTCGGAGTCATGGGCAAGGATGCCCAAGCCACGAAGCCGAACGCGCATCACGGCTAAACCTCGTAGGAAACTGTGTCGTCTAAGCGAACTGGAGGCATGTCATGAAAACGGTCGGAAAGAGACTAACCCTATTGTGGCTTTCGGGATTGGCGGTGTTGACAGGATGTGCCCAGACCAATCCCCCCACCAACGCGCGCTATGACGCCGAGCTGGTTTTTGGCTACGACAAAACGCTTCCCCTGTCCCCGCAAGAGAGCGTGCTTCAAGAGACGGCACAGTTCACCGTTTACAAGGTCACTTATCGCAGTGCGCGCGACCAGCGCGTGCCCGCCCTCCTCATTCTGCCTAAGAACCGCAAGGAGGACGAGCGTCTGCCCTGCGTGATGCTGATGCACGGGCTGGGGAGCGATAAGCGCATGTTTGAAATGCTCTGGCCCCTGCTGACCCAGCAGGGCTACGCCCTCTTTGCGATTGATGCGCAATATCACGGCGAGCGGAAGCCCAACGACGATATTCCGTTCTTCGGTCCGTACCCCTATCGGGCACGCGACGCGCTCATTCAGACCGTGATTGACCTCCGGCGCGGGTTGGACTACTTAGAGACGCGCAAGGAGATTGATCCCAAGCGGATTGGCTACATCGGCGCCAGCATGGGCGGGATACTCGGCTCTATGTTCGCAGGAGTGGATGAGCGTGTGCAGGCGCCCGTGCTACTGGTCGCTGGGGGCAACTGGCGTATCCTGATGGAGCGCAGCACGCTCTCGATGTGGCGCGACGCCAGCAAGCAGAACGCCCAACTGATGGAGCAGGCTCTGCAAGCGATGGATGTGGTAGACCCCGTCCACTGGGTGGGGCGCATCAGCCCACGCCCTGTGCTGTTCATCAACGGCGACGCCGATGATGTGGTGCCCGTCGATTCCAACAAGGCGCTCCAGAATGCGGCGCGCGAACCGAAAACGATTGTCTGGTACAAGGGCGGGCATGTGCCCCCACCGAACGAGATGATGAATGTGTTTGGGCAAATCACTAACTGGCTCAATACGCATCTCAAGGGCAGCAAGAGCGCATCCACCTCGTGGCGCACTTGGGTGCCCCGCTCGTGGGACGAGGCGCGCGCGCTTTGGCAGACCTACCGCCCCATTCTGAGCCGATGGGTGGCAGTCTGGAGCCGTGCCTTACAAGCGCTGGTAGCCAACTCCTTGCGATGAAGGCGCTGATTCTGGCAGGGGGCAAGGGCACCCGCCTGCGCCCCATTACCTTCAGTATGGCAAAGCAGTTGGTGCCTGTCGCCAACAAGCCCGTGCTGTTTTATGGGCTGGAGGCGATTGCCGAGGCGGGCATCCGAGAGGTGGGCATCATCGTAGGCGACACTGCCAGCGAAATCCAGCACGCTGTGGGCGACGGAAGCCGATGGGGCGTGCAGGTCACCTATATCCCGCAACCTGAGCCGTTGGGTCTGGCGCACGCCGTGCTGACCGCCGAGCCGTATTTGGGCACGACCCCGTTCGTGATGTATCTGGGGGATAACCTCGTCACCTCTGGTGTGCGCCCGCTGGTGGAGGCGTTCCAAGCCCACAAGCCGAACGCCCTAATCTTGCTGGCGGAGGTACCCAACCCTCAAGAGTTTGGCGTGGCACAGCTGCAGGGCGAGCGGGTCGTGCGCCTCGTGGAGAAACCCAAAGACCCACCCAGCAACCTCGCTCTGGTGGGCGTCTACCTGTTCGACCACCACATCTTTGAGGCGGCGCGCGCCATCAAGCCCTCGTGGCGGGGCGAGCTGGAAATCACCGACGCCATCCAGTACCTGATTGACCAAGGCTACACCGTTGAGTCGCGCCAAATTTCGGGCTGGTGGAAAGACACGGGCAACTTAGAAGCCCTGCTGGAGGCGAACCGCCTCGTCTTGGAAGAGATGCCCCCCAGCCAACACGGAACGCTGGTGGAGAGCCAACTCTACGGGCGTGTGGCGATTGGCGAAGGCACGCAACTCATCCGATGTACCGTGCGCGGTCCCGCCATCATCGGGCACAACTGCCACTTGGAAGATTGCTACATCGGACCGTTTACCTCTATCGGGGATGGAACCGTGCTGAAGCAGTGCGAGATAGAGTACAGCATCGTGCTGGAAGGCAGTCGCGTTGAGGAGATAGGCACTCGCATTGAGGGAAGCCTGCTGGGCAAGAATGTCTCGGTCAGAGGGGTGGCACGCCGTCCTCGCACCCTGCGCTTGATGTTGGGCGACAGCAGTTCGGTCGAAATTCCCACCTGAGTAGGAGGGGCAACAAACCCTCACCCCATCCCTGAGGGTGTTTGAAAAATCGTAGCACGAGCATCCTGCCCGTGAAAAATCGGGTAGGTCAGGGCAGAATGGGTCCGC
>OGCI01001718.1_pt1 | contig 17063 bp, 21 predicted proteins | sample 1570021 | NCBI WGS metagenome assembly OGCI01 (sample SAMN06264664, study PRJEB24512) | hot springs metagenome | isolation source: Hot spring water | place: South Africa: Tshipise | collected 2015-06-21 | reverse complement strand
AGAAGCGGTCATAGGGACCTCCGAGAAGTTGAGGGAAGAAGAAGCGGTCATAGGGACCTCCGAGAAGTTGAGGGAAGGAGAAGCGGTCATAGGGACCTCCGAGAAGTTGAGGGAAGAAGAAGCGGTCATAGGGACCTCCGAGAAGTTGAGGGAAGGAGAAGCGGTCGTGATCTTGTTGAACATGAAGAAAGTATAGTATGGTCTTCTGAAAAAGTAAAGCCCCCTAACCAACTTTTTTATCGTATCGACAGAACGGCCCGTCAACCAGAAACTCCTCATCGACAGAACGGCCCGTCAACCAGAAACTCCTCATCGACAGAACGGCCCGTCAACCTACGCTTCTATCCACGATTTGGCGTGTCCGTCAATTAGCGCAAGTGCCTCCCAGTATTCCTTCGCACGAACCCGGTCTCCGAACACGTTTAACAAATACTGCTCAAAATCTTCCCGCGAAACTTGAGAACGGCCCTCAATGTCAAACCGCAACCCTTTATTTGTTAAATACGCTACGAAATAGGTGTGGTGTCCTTGGATAGGACCAACTTGAAAGATAGGGCGCTTGCCAATTAATCTCTCGCCGCTTTTTAAGTTAGCTTCCGCTAAATTGGTCTCCCGTAAACGGGCCCTAACTAAATAAGCCCAGGCTAAATTAGCCCCGTTCAAATTAGCTCTAGTCAAATCGGCTGTGTCTAAAAGGGCCCTAGTTAAATTAGCTTTTGTTAGATCAGCTTCTGCTAAATAGGCCCCAGATAAATCCGCCTTCTCCAAATTGGCGCCCGATAAATCGGCTCTGGCTAAATAAGCTCCAGATAAACACGCTCCTTTCAAGTTGGCCCCAGACAAACGAGCCTTGGTTAAGTCGGCTTTTTCTAAATTGACCCCCACTAAATTTGCTTCGTTCAGATTGATTCCGGCTTTGACAGCAGCCTCTACGGTAACCTTTCGACTGTTTTTTCTTGCTTCATGAGCCCAGATGACGGAACCGGAAAAACGGTTTTTGATTTCAATCCTCACGCTGAAATACTCCTTTCTGTTCTTCTTTCGGAGCCCATAACCCCGCGTGTGTGTCAATTAACGCAAGTAACGCTTGGTACTCTTCCCTGTGGACAGAATCGTTAAGCTCATTAGACAGGTACTGTTCAAAAATTTCTCGTGAAACTTGGCGAAGGCCCACAGCGTCGAATCGTAGTCCCCTGTCAGTCAAATACGCCGTAAATCGAGTCCCCCAGGGTCCAATAGGACCAACTTGAAAAATAGGGCGCTGACCTATTAACTTTTCACACCCCCCTAAATAGGCTCCGGATAAAATGGTTCTTGTTAAATCGGCTCCATCCAGATAGGCCCGAGTCAAATTAGCTCCAGATAGATCAGCCTTGAATAAATCGGCTTTATCCAGGGTGGTTCTAGCCAAATTGGCTTCGGACAAATTTGCTGTAGCCAAATAAGCCCCAGATAGATTGGCTCCGACTAAATTGGCCCCAGATAAATTAACTCCCGCCAGGTAAGCCCCGGCCAGGCTAGCTTCGGCCAAATCAGCCCCAGATAAATCGGCTCCTGCTAAAAAGGCCGAATCTAAATTGGCCCCGTATAATCGAGCCCCAGACAAATTAGCTTTAGCCAAGTGGGCTCTAGTTAGGTTGATCCCCACTCTGACGGCAGCCTCCACAGTAATTTTTAGATTGTTGCCTTTTATTTCGTGGGCCCAAATAACGGTGCGGGAAAAGCGGCTGAGAATTTCAATTCGCATATTCAAATCCTCTGCTTATAGCGATCCCGACAGGGCGCACAGACCCCTTTCACCAGTCTCCCGCTCCATTCACCGCACAGGTCGCACTCACCCGGCTCCCCTAACGGCATTCTCGCCGCTTCTTCCATGATCCGAGCCACTTCACTGTCTACGTATTGACAATAACAATCATTGCTCAAATCGATCTCATCAGCCAATTTAGCTCTCCTTCAAGGTCTACTTTTCCGAAACCGGTCTACCAACTTTTTGCCCAAAAAAGCTTCAAGTCCGTCCCAGGAAACAGGAGTGTTTGGATCACCCGAAGCAATGCTCGCGTCCCGTTCGCGCTGCTCGATCATTGCTCTCACAAAGGCCAGACGAAACAGCAAGAAGGCAGTATCGACAAGTGTGTATTGTTTAATTTGCTCCATCCTCTGTTGGATTAAGCGGTAAATGTAGTCTTCCTGACTCACAGCAAATCCTCATGAAGTTTTTCTAGGCGTTGGTTAAGCCACGCCACTTCTTTGGGCAATAATCGTTCTTGGTGGTCTACTAGATAACGAAGGCGGCGCAATTGCTCTTGGTCTGCGTTAGACAACCTCCCAGCGTTATTTTCAAGACGCTTTATCTTTGTGGGCGCATCTTTAGCGAGTTCTGCCATTAGTCTGCATTCCTCAGCAAAAGCGCGAATTGCGTCTTGAGAAGCGGTTACTGGATCAATATTGTCTCCGTGACGCTTACCCAAATATTCCGCGCAAGCAGCTCCCGCCATCCCAACTAGTTGAATAAGGTGTTGCTGATTTGCGGCTTGTCCTGGGTCAATATCTACCCCAGCCTTCAAACCGCGACGTTTCTGGCTATACACAAATACCGTTATTTGATATTTGCGCGGGTCTTCTGGATTACGCCCAAGGCGGGCCTGTGTTCCCTGGACGGTAATAGTCACGCTCATTCTCCTACGTGCTGCATTTTTCCGGTAGGACTCCGCTCCCAAGAACGGTTACGGTTCACGCCCATTTTGGCATTTACCGCGGTTTGAAGGTCTGCGTTCAGTTTTTCCGCCACCTGAACAAGCATGATGTACACGTCCGCACACTCTTTTTGGAGCTCTTGAACTAGTTTTGGGTCCATGCTTGTTACTGGAACGGTTGCGACAGTAGCGAGGCCCGCTACCAGTTCCGCAACTTCCACGCTCATCCGTGCGGCAATTTCCGCCGGGTGATTTGAGCCAAAAGTGTCGTCTGCCCAACGAGTAATCGATTTTTGGGTTTCCATGTTCAATTAACGGTTCGACGTTCGCAAATGAGGGTATTGCCTAGGGGTCGTGACGCATCCTTCCAGCATTCCAGGCGTTCGTATTGATATTGGGGTGCCCGAATAAATGGGGCGGGGCGCAACGAAAATGTGCCTATTTGCGCCTTTTGAAGCGAGTGTAAGGCAAAGTACCAGGGCTGCCCTTCTAATGCTGCCTGCGCACTAAAAATCGTGAACGATAAGGCAAAACCAAAGCAACGCGCGATCCTCATCTTAGTGTTTCTGGGTGGTCGGGGGTAAGAAAAACGCAGAATCGTTCTTGACCAAAAACGCACAATCTAGCTCCATCAAACTCGTGTCCAGCTCCCACTGATTTAACTCTATTATTGGAAGTCCTGCGGAACGTATCAAGGACTCCCAGGCTTGATCTACTTGTTGCTGAGTGTCTAGCTCAAGTTCATCCAAGCGCTCTTTGAATTCGCGCTTTAGTTCCGCAGTTTTATTCAAAAGGGTTTGGTAAAGGTTGTGGATTGTCTTGGCCAAAATTAAGGCCTCTCCGGTCAGGCGAATAACTTCTTGGCTCATGGCGTTTCACTCCACCCACACATAGTGATATCGATCTGGAAGATTTGAACAGTCACCCAGTTTTCCATCGGCTTGCTCAACCCGAACACATTCTCGTGTCGGATAAGACAGATACACTGTTGGCAAATTGGCGTAGTCCCGCAGGGCCCACACGAACCCGGCAAGCGATAACAAGACAAAACCTAATCGCATAATTAGCTCCGTTTTGCGTTCCACTTGTAAAAGTAAAGTATAGTGTCTTAGACTGAAAAGTAAAGCTATCAAAACGGAGAATCCTCTTCTGCAGATTCCTGAGCCGGGTCAACCTTAGGCCAGTCAAAAGGACCGCCAAAATATTTGTCCCAATGGGCGCGAACTTGGTCTAACAAAGGAAGATAATACACATAAGGGCGCTTCTTGATTATCACCTTATCACCATTCTCGTTAGTCCACGGAATTTCAACGGTTTCTTGTTTTGATTGTGGCCAACCTTCAGGAAAAGCTCGATTCAACCATTTACCAAAACTTGTGCGGCTCATGCGGAAATTTCGGCCTTGATCTCGAAGATCATTAACGTAATCATCGTACAAATCATCTTTCATCACCTTCTGTCGCCAGCTTTGATCAGTTTTGAGCAAACGACCTTCCCACAATTTCTCAAACATCCATTGGGCCTCCGGCGACATGCTCAATAGTTTCTGGTCCTGTAACGCCTTAGTCTGGGGCACCTGGCGAACTTCAAAGGCGCTTAGGTCATAAGTCAGGAGAAAATGGAGCAAATTTTCCAATCCTCCGTTATCTAGGTCTTCCTTGATGTGCCTGAAATAAACGTGATCTTGTTTATGACCCTCCCCTACCTCAGTAACAAAAAATCGGCGTTCATCCAATCCGGCAGGCACAACCCAATCCTCATTTGATGCTAATATCAAATGAACGTAATTTGGAGCCGCCTCCGCATCAACCCCTTTGCCCTCAATCACTATGTGTTCCTCGGTCACGAGAGTCTTGAGAACGCTTTCGTGTTTTTTGTCTCCTGCGAAAAATGCCTCATCTCCAAACAACAAAACAACATCTCGGAGATGGGCGTTAAAAGAACCCACTAAGTGTTTTGAATCGCTAACCTGAAGAAAATGACGCCCAAACAATGAACCCAAGACTTTGGCGAAAAAAGATTTACCGGTACCGCGACGACCGCGAAGGACCACAGCCACTTCGCCTGGGCTATCGGGGTGTTGAATTAATCGCGCCATCCAACCCACTAAATAGTGATAATGTTCGGGATTTCCGGAACAAACGTTATCTCGTACATGATTGAGAAAAGACTGGTGTTTGTTTCCTGGGAGGGAATCACAGGCAAACCCACGCCAAAGATTGTAGGCATCTTCGATTTCTTGGCCCGGAGCAAACACGATGGTTTCATATTGACGGCGTTGTGGATGATCGATCCAAAAAGCCCCAGCAGCTTTCTCAATGGGCCTGCCTTCTTCCGAATGTCCTACCACCACCTTAATGTGGCGATAACGATTGCGGAAATCTTCGAAAGATTGTTTACTGATTTTAGTCCGTTTCATCGCTGGGTCCCAAACCTCGCTGATGATGCGGCATTTTCCCCCAATATCCGCAATGACGGCGTGTTTTTCGTTAAGCTTGCGCAGCCACGGATTAATGGCTTCTTCGTGAGCCCGTTCGATCTGTCGCAAAGCGTAACTTTCCCAATTTGGCTTATCCTTTACGCTGGCGGCAATCTCATTAGAACCCGTAATCACCGCAAATATCATTTCATCCGGCACTCCTGCCCTTACAAGGTCGCAACAAACTTTGAACAGCGCCTCTGACCGAGATGGGTATTTAGTCGGGTCTAGCGGGTCCTGCCCAGTAGCGATTAACGCCAACACATAATCGCTAATGACTTTTCCGTTTTCTTCAGCCCACTCCCGCAATTCCGCAGTTCCGATGTCCGGAACGTTCCCGGTAATCTTGATCTTTGGGCGACCCCCAGTTAACCCCCGTTCTGTTGTCTGAACCCGTACTGCAGGCGTGAACTGTTCAATGGGGTAGCTAATATCATTCCACTCTACGAGACGAGCAAGGGTTGGCCGACGACCTTTCTTCGCCTTTCTGGCAGTGGGCAAATTAATGGTGCCAGGAAGACGCATTATGCGGTCCACGTTGTGGCAGTGGTCCGCTTGAAACAATTTTTCGAGTTGAAGGTTATAAGCCTCCAGTTCTTGTGCTTTTGCTATTGACCCGGCAATATTCAGCTTGTCCGACGGAATTAAGCGCCAAAAGCCTTGATATCCCCCGCCCGAATCAATTATGGCTGTGGGTTTAGGTGTGAAAGAACGAAGCATTCTTAGTGCCCGTGCCCGTTCTTCTTCAAAATCTTCTCCGGCTCGTGGGTCAATATCTACGTGGAGCCACGCAAGACGCGCGATGTCTTCCTTCGATGCTTTTACACTTAACGCTCTTCTGACGGGGTTAACGTGAAAGTACAAATTACGCTTGCCCTGGTACTCTTCGATCCATTCCGCAGCCTTTTGCCAACGATCCGGCGTGAATGTAACCGTTTCCGTTTTACCGTCCGGAATGATAGCGGTTAAAACCCACGGCCCTTCTGGACACCACCTTTTCAAAAAATCGATTGCGTCCTTTGTTTGGTGTTTGGGCAATTCTCCCACTGTCGTTTCTCCAGTCACTCGCGGACTTTTATCAAATTCCCCAATACTGGCGCAAACGGTCTATGGGAGCTTTTCCTTTTTCCATTCGGATCAACCAAAGGCGTGTACAGCCTATGGCAGCGGCGACTTCACGTTGTGTTTTGCCTGATCGGCGGCGAAGCAAATAACAAATTTCATTGTGGCTTAATTGTCCAAGATGTTGCTGCGGCTGATCATCCAAACGACGGTCCGCTTCCCAATCACGGTAATGATCTGGATGCACCCCGTACTCTTTTGCAGCATCGATTTGGTTTAGCCCCTTGCGGCGACGATACAACAAAAGAATTTCACCTCGCGTTGGGGTTATTACGGCAGCAGACATGCACAAATCTCCTTTGATTTCGGTAACCGTGTCCAACGAGCCAAACAAACCTCGTACAAACGTTCCCGCGACACATAACCCAATACAGTAGCTGCAATCGCCCCGTCAAATAACAACCATTCGGTTTTCCCAACTTTCAGCAAAACGAAAGCAAGACCCCCGGCCTTCCGGCGGCGAATCAACCATGCTCTTTGTTGGCGGGTAAAGTGATCAATCCGAAGTGGACCCTCCTTAGGAGGCCACTGTTTCGCAAATTTGAGTTCTATCCAGCCATGACTGTAATTTAGGTCAGGCGTTCCTGGCACAACCGGGTTTTCCACGCGCACCGGATCCAGTGGCCGAAGAACGGAGCGAAGAGATCTCCACATTGCGGCTTCAGACATCGATTCGTTTTATTCTGATGTTGTAATAACGCGCAATTTCCAATGACTCATCAATGCGTCGGTTCCACTCGACAACCCACTCTGGGCTACGGTCTGCGTAATCAATGCCCGGAAAAACGATTCGCTTCACACCCGCCTTTCCTGCGGCTTCCATGCAATTCGGACAGCAGGGAAAAGAAGTATAAAGCGTGAACCCCTCCGCAGAAAAATTTACAAAACTGAGCGCATTAATCTCGGCGTGAACAATATGTTCATATTTGTATTTCCGGTTAGCGTACAATTCTGGCGAATCGTCCCATCCAGGAGGAAAACCGTTAAATCCAGTTGAAGCCACCGTGTTATTGGGCCGAACCAAAACCGCGCCAACTTTGGTGGAGGGGTCCTTACTCCAATTTGCGATATATCGCGCTAATTCAACGTAACGACGATCCCATCGATCTTGACGATTGTTCATTTTAATTCCACGATGGTAGAGTTCCGTCCCAGCCCATAGAATGGCCCCAACTTTGCCCAATCTCTATATCGACCTTTGACGGAAGCTCTAGCGAAAGACACGTCTCCATGACACGGGCTGCTTCTTTGGCTTCCTGCAAACCACGCACACAAAAAGCGATTTCGTCATGAACCTGAAGGATAATGTCTAGTCCCGCTTCTGCACAAGCCACCATTGCCGCTTTAGTTTGATCGGCAGAAGAACCCTGGATCAATCGGTTCAAAGCTTTGTGAGTCCAGTCGTAGTTACCGCCCTCATCCTTTGGAAATCGACAACGACGACCACTTAGTGTCCGAATATAACCCACAGCCTTGGCCCGAGCTTCACAGGCCTTTGCCAATTTGCGGACAAAAGGCACTTTTTTATCAAAGGCGTCCAATAGAGCTTGACCTTCTGGTCCGGCAGCCTCGAAAGGTTGCGCCCCGTTTGCTATGAGGCGTTGCCCCTCAGAACTGTTAACGTCAAATAATTGAGACTGGGGGCCACGAACCGCTATCATGGTCGGAAGCCCTAACTGGTGACACAATTTTGCCCCGCCCATTCCGTACGATAAGCCCAAATAGATTTCTTTGGCCTGTTTGCGCGAGATTCCGGCCATATCTGCCATCATTTGGTGATTATCTGTGTTTGGGTCATTACGGTATTTGTCCCGAGCTTCAATTGCGGATAGCCAAGCCGGGTATCCAATCAGGTCTTTTGCCAAACAAGCGTAATGCACAGCCATACGTGGCTCCTGTTGACTATAGTCGTTTGACGCCCATAACATTCCCTCCTCTGGGAGATAGATGGATCGCCACATTGGCGCAAATTCGTCTCGTGCGGGCTGTTGTTGAAGGTTTGGGTGCTCAGACGACAAACGGCCGTAGGCTGCGCCAGCGGTCCCGTCTGCTTCGTTGTCTTTTTGACGGCGAAGCTGATTAAACGTTGCGTGAATCCGTCCGTTCACAAGATGTTCTCGAATAGAGGCCACAAAGGTGGTGCGCAGTTTGTTTGTTTTCCGTGCTCGTTCCAACAAATCGGCCACGGGGTGGTCGATTGAGCCCAGCAACCCTTTGTCTATATTGGGTCTGCCTTGAGAGGTTTTGCCCAACCTAATACCGATATGTTCAAGAGCTGGGGCAAGGGCTTCCGGTTTCCAAACGTCTCCTACAGCAATTTTGTGTCCTGTGAGACGTTGAACTTGAGCCAGAGCTTCCGCCTCTTTCTCCAATGCCCAGCGCTCAATCGCGTCCAAACGACCGCAATCAATCCTGACCCCCCGGCGACGAAGACCCACTAAAATTGGGAGCAGCCTAGACTCTAAATTGTATACATTCCAGAGGTCTTGTTCGTCGATCTCCCGTTCTTGACGTCTAAGAATGTTCAAAGGCAAACGCGCGTCTTCTTCGGCATAGGGCCCCACAAATTTCGCCGGAAGCCTCCACATATCGGTTTTTGGGTTAACCCCGTAATCAATCGCGGCAGCCTGCAGTAAAGCCTCATTTTTGCCGGGCAAACCCCACCGTTCCGCAATAGCCTGCATACTGTAACTATTGTGGAGTTCGCAAATCAGGGGATCCGCAATCTGTATGTCGCGGAAATAACGAACCCGTTCAAACCGGATGTTTTCTGCAGCCAAAAAGTCCAAATCGTAGGAGAGATTAGCCCCTACGAGATCCCCCGCAAACACTTTTGCCTGGGTGCGGAGATAGGTTAACACGCCTTCCACGGGGAGATTACCCCCACCATCATGCCTGATGGGCAAATACCCACTAGGACCATCCTCAATAGCAAAACTAATACCTATGATGTAGCTATTCGGACGGCGACCTGCTCCTGGCCCAAGCCTGCTTAAGTCTGGGTCTCGCGTCTCGCAATCAATAGCAACCCGTTTAGCACCTTCCCACGAAGGCAGCGCATGTAAATCGGGAGCCACCCAATCACTGGAAACGGTAGTGAACAATGGCGGCTGGAAATTCAACATCCGGCCTCCATTTTGCGTAGAAGATTCAGGGCTGCGGTAATTTCCGACTCCGATTTCCAATAAGTGAGAAGACGAACCACTTCGGCCTCATCCCCCGTCAACCCGTTCGCAGCGGCAAACGCTTCTGAAGTAACAACCACAGGAGCAGAACGGGGCTGCAAAATCCCGTTACGGTATAGGTCCTGAATCTTTTCGACATAATGAATGGCTTTTTCGATGTCTTGGCGTGGGTTCTCATGCTTTTTGCGATTACGGGTTATGTACTTAGTCGCACAACCTTCCGTGTAACGAAGGCCGTTTAATTCCACATAGTCCCAATGTTGAATAGGCGAGCGGTAATGCTCGCCCCCTACTTGTTTCTCATTTACGCTCATGGCAGATACGCCTCCTCATTGTCTCTAATGCGAACCAAAGCGGTATTGCCCACGACATCAACGACCTCGCCCAGCGACATACGTCTACCGATCATCCAATCCCAATTCATTTTGTGGCCTCCTTAATCTGTTCTTCGACGTCCTCAAAAAAGTCAGATAGACGATAGTGCGGACGAGCTTTCGCAACAGCGTAAAAAGCGCAAACGGGTTCTGGCAGATTACCCTCTAGGCCCCGCGTTTCTAGCACCGTCTCGCATGCTCTACGCATGGCCGTGACCGCTTCGTTGCCCAGGGCTTCTTCCTCCCGGCACCACAGCCACAGGTCCAGGGTGTCGACGGCCTTCAACCAGTTAATGTCTTCCGCTCCAATGTTGGAAAAAAGACCCAAAACCTTTAACACTCTCTGTTCGGCATTTTCGAACGATTGTCCAAGCTCGGCGTGGGTCCATTTTACCGGAGCAGGAAGATCACCCACCCACCGTTCTGCGCAATCGTGCCACTGAACCGCTTTGATCAAACCCAACGACGGGTTTGGGTGGAGCAGCAACAGAAGACTCACGGCCCCGTAACTATGTTGGGCCACGTCATATTGACCGTGGTGGGGTATAATGTGGCAACGACGCACCCTTCCGGCTTCTCGGGTTGCCAATACACGGATTAATAGCGCATCACAAGAATGATTACGGGTGTTGCTCATAACACTTCTCCTGCCCCCGTTAATCATACACAACCCCGTCGTCCATCGCCCGAGCTTTCCGAATCTCAAAAGCCGCTTTGCGGCGATTTATCCATTCGATCCCAGCCTTGCGCCAATCCTGAGCAGCCACGTTGGCTAATTCTCCCAGAGCCGCATCAAATCGGCCCGAGTCTGTGCGCTTAAAGGCACGATGGGCCCGCAACATCGGGATCGCAACGCGACAGAAAAACGGGTCACGAAACCCTTCTGCGTCCGGGTCAGTCAAAAACATCATCAGTTCGTTGTTCCAATCTTTTGTCGGAATCGTCACCAGCGGAAAAGGTTTCACTTCTCCAGTCACGTAGGGATCAGGAACCGTTCGACCTGTGAGAGGATCTGCCGCAAAGTCCGCAAGCGAAATAACCTTGCTCAACACATCTTCGTAAGCGTGGAAATTTGCGCTGACCTGGTAATAGGTTCCTTGATCTACCCCCACACTTCTGGCCACATATTCATGGAGATAGCTGAAATGGACAGCGTTAGCTCCATAAGCCCCCCAAATCAAATCGTTCGATCGATTCGTGACCACCATATCCAAGCGCCCATCGCAGGCAATTTGGAATACGGCTTGAAGGTTACAAGGGACATCTTTACCCTGACGACCTAAATCTGCCGAAGTGTCCCACATGGACAAAACTTGGCGACGATCGTTAGGATTTGTTTTTAGACCTTCAATTATCAAGGCCAGTTGATCCATTTGAAAATGGTGGCGCCAGCGGAACCCGTAAGCTCCGTGAAGCGTTTGTCCATCATCTGAATAGTTACGCATGCGCTCCACAAAATTAGCCACGTATTCCACATCATTGCGCCCACCCAACATCCAAAGACTTTCCATCAAATGGAAAAACGGGTTAGCATCCCGTTCTGCCCAAAACACTACTCGTTCGGCAGGGTGCGAATAGACCGTGGTCACTGGCTCCGGAAATACGCGCACCGGGCCGTTGCGAGAATCTCGGCGAACCCCCTCCTTTTTGAGCTGATACAAAGCCTCAGGAAGGGCTTGATGAACATTCCGAACCCTAATTATTCTCATTTGTCCCTCCTTTTAAATGAGTTGAGTGGCCTTGCGCCAGTCGTATTTTGACCGTGTTTGACCCTCCGACAGACGCACGCGCTCGTATTTATCAAATTCGCACAGGGTGTGTTCTACGTCTCGCATTTCAAATCGGGGGCTGTCGTCATCATCAGGCGGCCCAAAAACCTCATTAAATGAGGGCTCGTCTAAGGCGTTTAGCTCAACCATGAGCTTTATCATTTCGTTATTAGCTTGATCAGAACTAAGTCTCTTATTGAGTTCCCGCCCATACAAACGATTAAGCCCACGAATTGCTCCTGGCCCCGCGTTAGCCCATAAATAAATATCCGGTGCATCGGTCAAATAGCGAGTGTGGCGCAGGTCCGTCACCACTTCATAGGCCATAAATGGCCCCCAACCAATATACCGCGGTTGTTGAAATTTGGTCCAGATACTTTTGAGAGTCGGGACTCTTGCTAAGCCGTATTTAGCGGGCTCCAACTCGTACTCCCATTCTTCTCGATCCTCCCACAGCCGACCTAAAACAATTTCTCCGATATATCGGTGCTTAGTCCAATGGTACCAGAAAGCGTTTGGGTTTGATTCTGCTCTCAACAAATACGCTCCCGTGTACACTTTCTCGCCGCGAGCTGCGCGATTCTCTAGACCGGTTGTGATCCAAGACGGCTCAAAATTCGGATGACTGGGCCATCGTTCTGTTTCAATTAGTTCTGCCAGAGTATCTGGCCAATTCACGTATCGAGCGATGGCAAGCATGAACCAAAGATGTCGATGGTCCGCAAAAGGTTTGCGAATGTGCTTATCTATCCAAATTGTGGTGGTGTCGAGTTCCCTAAAAATGTTGCAAAAACGATAATTTTTCAATACCGGGTCAGTCGTCCACGGCCCGGATTTTCCGGCTTTCCTAGCCAAATAAATAGCGTGACGGGCTATCATAAAAGCAACAAAGTCTTTAAAACGTGGAGTCGTCATCATTCACTCCCTAGTTTATTGATTAACGCCAACAAATCTTCGTGGGCCGTTTCCCAATGAACATCGGCCACAATTTCACCTGCGGCCAAAGCCTTGCTCCGGATACGGTTAACTGCGCGGTGTTTCTCAGCCACCACATCTTCTTGAAAGGGTTTTCCGCCGTTGCGAATCCGGACACGCTCCAAACAGACATCTAACGGGGTGTCCAAGAAAGTCCAAACCATCCCGCCCTGATTTCTCGACCACTCCAACCAGGAGTTGAAAACAGAACTAGTTATTATTCCCTCAAACAAAATAGTTCTTACCTCGGGCTTCTTGCCAACCAATTCAATAGCTGCCCGAGCAGCAACTTGAGTCCTGACTCGGTCCAAACCAACGGTTTTGGCTTTAACGGCGGGTGTGTAATCGCCAATCAACGCCAAACCTTCTGGACAATACGTAACCGGTATCGGCTTATGATTGGGGACCGTTACGTAATCCACATAACAACCCGGGTCCGTCGCAAAACTGCGCAATAGTGTAGTCTTCCCGGAACCGTTACACCCACGAACATTAACATATTTCATTGATCCCTCCTTTCTCGGTTAATCAATCTGAACAATGGGAACAATCTTTTTGTTAGGCTGGGTCGGTTCGACGGCTGCTTTAAAATCCAAATACCGTAGAGCCTTTGCCGCACCAAACAACTCTGAGCCACAACGAGGGTTTCCGCCATTATCCTCCGCACAGTACAAACAACCCGAAGGAGCGCATTCTTTGACCTCTTGAAAAAGCTGCGTTACGTCCGTTCGGGTGAACACAGGAACCTTCTGACCGTGACACTGATCCGCCGTCGTCATTTCCCGGCCCAGAGACACCCAAGCCGGTTCATTTGTTTCCGGCTTGCCACGCCGGTATTCATAGCACGTGGCGTAGGTCATTCCCAATTCTGTGGCCCATTTTCGGTACAAATGATGGGCCTCGATTCTGTAAGATTCCGCGACAGTTTTCTGGGCCCCTGCTTGATTCTCCGTGAATAATTCTTCAAAAGCTTTGGTACGTTCAGAGCCAAACCGTTTACGGAGTCGTTCCACGAAAGTCGGAGCCCAACTACAGTTGGTTTCCACAAACTTAACTATGACGTGATTATTCCCTGCCGCAGCTAAACGCTCAAACAGGCAACGAATATCGTCGTGGGTTACGACCCCAGGAATTACCGGGTTAACCTGAATGGACGTGTAAATACCTTGGCGGCGTAATTCCGCTATTTCATACAAATGGTCTTGCAGCGAAATTGCTCCCGGAGATAGTTTATGCCAATCTTGATCATTTCCTGTGTTCAACGATTTCTGGGCATAACTGTAAGGATTCCGCTTCAAGAGGTCGATAGCCCAAGACGGATAACGAAGTCGGCTGAGAAAAAAGATGGGTAAGCCCAATTCCACAAAAGCCTCAGCCCCCTTTTGGGTGTTATGGTAAATGTCCTCAATTGGCAAAAAGGGGTCTGTAAAGCTGGAAAAGTAACCGGCGGCAGCTGTCCGCATTTTTGACAACATGTTGCGTACTTGCTCCCCGTAATTCAGCGGAACGGCAATGAGGCCCGTTCCCCGATAACCCCGGAACCCACTGTTGATGTAACAAAAAGCACAGCCCACGGTACAATAACCGCCGTAGGGTTCTGTCAAAATTGCTTCGCTAAAACAAGGGCGAGCACGAGAGCCCCGCTTATTGTTGTGTTTATCCTGATACCAACCTTGAAGGGGTTTGGCGTTCGGAATACGGACATGAGGCGGGTAGTTAACGTCATTAAAAGCAAGATACACCTTGACCTCTTTCATTGATTCGTCCTTCGCGTTGCGAACCATCCCGACTTTCGCCATGCGAAACTTAGCCCTCATACCTGTTAGCGGATCGTCTTCTTCCTCAATCGGACCCAAAAATTTGCGCTGGTTTGGGTCAGGGCGCATGAAGTAACGGTAAGCCGCGTTGGTTTCTTCGTTTAGCCACGATGCGTGATCCACAGAACTCTCCTCTCCTAAGAAAGGTTAATGGTTTGCCTGAAAAAGTAAAGTAGCGTTAATTGGCTTAGCTCACCGCCCCGCCTTAAGGTGGCGAGCGTTGCGGTCCTTCCGCATTAGGACCCGATATTCCAAAATACAATCGGGCGCGACACGACGGCAAAGTTCCACGGTTCGCTCAACCACTTCCATGCTTTGAGATCATAAAACTCATTACATGGGAAAGGGGCTTTAACCCATCGGGCAGCGTCTCCATACTTGTAGCCCTCATCGATGAACTTAACCCGATGCCCCAAGGTCACGCCAGCGGCTTGCTCAATGTATCGTCGCACTGCATCTTGGCTCCGCGAATAACCCATGTGAAGTATGACGTCATAGTGGTGAAGCAATCCGGCCTCCGCAAAACCCTTAAGCACCCCGGCAGCAACCGTCCCAGAACTGATGCTAATGATTAACGTCCCAGAGGGTGGAAGTAGGGGAGCCGTCCGAATGGCCTCAGCAGCGTTCTCTGTGATCGCCTCAGGTAACTTCAGGGCGTTTGGCATTAGGTAGCTGTCCGGATAATTTTCTTGTAAATGTTTTTTGGCTTTATGGTACAAAATTGCAGAACGACCCGCCGGAAAGTCAACGAGATCTGCCCCAAGCCGACGTGCGTTCTGTTGCTGAACGCGCGGAGTATCCATGTCCCCGTCTCGCTTAAAACGAGGCCAATAATTCACCGCTTTCTTCCCAAGGTGTTTACAAACATAGGCCACAGCCCAACCGGCCTTTGAATGAAGGGTGTCTAGGCAACCAATTACGCTTTCGGAGCGATTCTTGATGTGGGCCACCACTCCACGAATCTTGCTGAACGATGGCCCAGGAAACGGGCAACAAAGGTCCTCTCGCTTAACAATAATGGGTACTCCTTTCAATTCATGGGTTTCAAGAGGAGTGTTATTAATGATCACGTTTAGCGCTCCTTGTGAACACGTTTTAGGGCGTCATACAATTTGAACAGCTTTGTTTTTTCTAGGTACATGACCCGACCACACTTCCGACAAATCGCCGCCCCGCGAAGATAACGGCTTTGACCGTAATACCAATCATGAAAACACAAACCCTGGTTGACCCCCCGAAACCACCAGAAGGTCCCGCTCACTACGGCAAGAAGAACAAACCCCCAACTCATTCCCTTTGTTCTTTTGGCATGTGGTGATAAAAAGACCGAGCTGCGACACTGCGCTCTATCCAGGGGATAAGGCCCTTATTGACTTCCCGAATATCATTCCACAAGGGGTAATGACCGTTCACGTGGGATTTCCATTTGCACAAAATGGTTTCTATTTCTTGGATATTTACCGGGCGATCAGCTAACGGAGGAGCTGCGTAATCACTAAAATAGCTGATCAAGTATTCAGCCACCCCATTTAAAATTGTTTCTCGCGCAGGTTTCTTTTTGTCTGAGTACTTAGGCGCCTCTCTTTGTTCCCACAACATTATCGCCGCTTTCTGTGGGTCCTTAAACATGAATACGGCGGCATTGTCAAAATCCACTGAGACACCCGTCACGCGGTCTAGCATGTCCGCGATTTTGAAACCTATCCACGGTCCAAAACCTCGATGATTCTGAGCCCGATCAGATACTGTTTTAAGTGACAAGCGTTCCCCTTCACTGCGGGCACTTAATGCCCGCACCATGTCTTCCGGGTTTGGATAACGAACGCAAAGGTCAGCTACAGAATCTGCCGCAAGGCGGGAGCGAAAATGTCGACGCTCGTGCCCACGAGGCCAACGACCCCCAACAGGCGATTCTTCTTCATTGCGGGCTGCGACTTCCATCCAGTGCCAAAATTCTTCTCCCTCCTTCTCGCTCAAAAAAGAAGCAACCCCCGCATGATAATAGCACCAGTACCCAAGAAGCCAGCGATTAATTTGGGACTCAGAAAAGTCCCCCGCTTTCCTTGCTGAAACCAGGGCGATATAAATTGGGTCCAGGTCGCCGTGGGATAACAGATGGCGACCAAACGGTTCGATCTCTAGTCGCAAATAACTCCGCATTGCGAACAACCCCGTGGTAATTGTGGTCCTAAATTGTCTCCCCGCCTTCCGGCGGGGAGACGTCAGATTCAAAACTCCAGGCTGGCTTGTTGACCTTTCTTCAGGGGCTTATGGGGCGGGATAGTGTAACCCGTCGGAACCACAATGTGGAACCGCTCCGCACCATCTGCGTCAAAAACAGACCGGACTCCGTAGCCCTTCTGCTTCATATCCCAGCTAAAACCAGAACGCACCGTGGCTTCCGTCCAAGGTCTCTTGCCACCGCTCAGGGCTTCAATCAATTCAGCCATGGTCGCGCCGTTCGGACGAGCCAGCATATCCAGAAGCACGGCTTGTTTAGACCCTTCCCGGCAAGGGATCGGAGCGTGTCCCGGAGCAGGAATATTTGTGCCCCGACGTTTTTCCTTCGGGGTTTCGGCCTCAGGAGCCTCGGCCTCAGGAATCTCGGCCTCAGGAATCTCGGCCTCAGGAGCCTCGGCCTCAGGA
>OGCI01001713.1_pt1 | contig 17130 bp, 14 predicted proteins | sample 1570021 | NCBI WGS metagenome assembly OGCI01 (sample SAMN06264664, study PRJEB24512) | hot springs metagenome | isolation source: Hot spring water | place: South Africa: Tshipise | collected 2015-06-21 | reverse complement strand
AGATGAATATCAACCAGGGTGCGGAAACGGGGGTCGTCTGTCAACTGGCGGATGGCCTGCCGGGGGGCTTCCCCGGTCAGTGGAGAGTGTAGCGTGTTCATATTGCGGCGTAATTCGGCAATGACTTCGTTCAGTGCCTGTACTGCCCGATCCAATCGCAGGGCGATGGCGCTGTCGGGATCAGCCAGTTTTCGTGCGGAGTCTATGAGAAGTCCTGCGGTATATGCCATTTGCAGGGTGTTGTCGTGCAGTTCGCGGGCGATGCGTTCGCGCTCTGCCAGCAAGATTTGTTGTTGCTCCATGTGTTCAATAGTGCGCTCCATTTCTACGTGGAACACCTCCAGCGCGCGTACCATCGAAAACAGCAACACACCGCCAGCCAGCACCAGGAATACCAGCACGGGGATACCTAAAGTATTCTCAAAGGTAAGAAGATTCAGCCAGTTGCCGGGAAAGAACTGTACGGGTGGGGGAACAAAACCACGCAGAACGCCGAATACCGCCAGAGATATTCCAGCAGTACGCAACATGCTTACCACGTAAGGAGCCTCCAGTGGGGCAATCAGGCGATAGGTTTGTTCACGCAAGCCATATGCGGCGAATAACCCGCTGGGAAAGGCAATCATGTAGCCTGCCAGAGCCTCAATGTGGTCATGAAAGGTTTTTAAATCGAAAGGGGTAGACAGAGAGACACTCACCATCAACAGGGTGAAAAGTGTGTGCCATCCTGCCAGGATCCAGTTCAGCGTTTTACTTATGCGGAAGGGGCGGAGCAGGGCAATACCGAACTCAAAAAGGCACACATAGGAAAGGATAAGGAGCAACAGGTGTAGAAAATGTACCCCATGGGCTAAAGAAGGGTACAGATAGGTTGCTTGAATGGGTATAAACGATTTTCCCCACACATACAACCCGTGGGAAAAGCCAAATGCCGCCAGCCAGCGCAGACTGCGGGCAAGTTCCAGGCGGGAAGAATAGCGAGATTGCAGGGAAATGGCGACACCCAGAACGAAAAAAGTCAACCCATAAATAAATTCAAGAAAAGTTTCGTTTTGCTGGAAAAAAGATTGAAAGATTTCCATGTTATCTAAGGCTGTTTTCTGATAAATTATATCAAATATCATGCGCTTTCTCCTGACAGGATTACCCAACTTGGCAAGGGGGGGACTGCCAGAGGTGAACACCTCCCCGGCAAGTTGACGGTATAATAAACGGCATGGAGTTGCCCAACGAGCCCCTGAGCGAACGCGAAGTGGAAATTTTGCGTCTGGTGGCAACCGGCGCATCCAACAAAGAAATTGCTCAGGCATTGTCTATCAGTCCCAACACGGTTAAAGTGCATCTGCGCAACATCTTTGCCAAAATTGGGGTGGTTTCGCGCACCGAAGCCACCCTGTATGCCATCCGAAATGGCATCACCCCGCCGGGGCTTTCTCTTCCCGAGGCTTCACCGGCAGAGGGGGAAGGCGTTGTGCCAGAAAGCCCTCTTCCGGTCTCCACGGTGTCGGAAGGCGAAGCCCTTCCCGTCCCTGTCCGGCGGGGAGTGCATCCGTGGGCGCTGGCGGTGGCGCTGTTGCTGATTCTGCTGGCGGTGGGGGCGTTGATCTGGAATGCCTCCCGCCCGACACTCCTGACCCCCACACCGGCGGGGATGCAGGGCACCCCCATTGTTCCGCCGCGCTGGACTGCCCTGCCCGCCCTGCCCGAGGGACGCGCCGGCATGGCGGCGATTGCCTTCAACGAGCGCCTGTACCTCTTTGGCGGCGAGACTGCCACCGGCATCAGCAACGATACGCTGGCGTATGACCCTGCCAGCCAGTCCTGGCAGGCGCTGAGCGGCAAACCTACCGCCGTCACCCAGATTGGGGCGGCGCGGCTGGGCGAGCAGATTTACCTGCCCGGAGGGATGACCTCTGCCCGGCGTCCCACAACGGTGCTGGAAGTGTACAGTCCTCTCACAGATACCTGGCAGACGCGCTCCCCCCTTCCTCAGGCGCTGGCAGGGTACGCGCTGACCGCCTTTGAGGGCAATCTGTATCTGTTTGGCGGCTGGGATGGCACATCGCCGTCGGCGGCAGTGTATGCCTACGACCCTGAAAGCGACCGCTGGGAAGAACGCACCCCTCTACCCTCGCCGCGCGCCTTTGCCGCCGCCATTGCGGTGGAGGGTCGTATTCTGCTCTTTGGCGGGAGCGACGGCAGTCAAGCCCTGGATGAGGTGTGGGCGTATTACCCCGCCCGTGAAGCCAGCGGCGGCACAGTGTGGGAAGCCCTGCCTGCCATGCCGGCGCCCCGTGCGGAGATGAGCGCGGCGGGGTTGATCAATTCCATTTATCTGCTGGGCGGGATCTCTTCCGGCGGCGCGGGCAATATGCCTGGCTGGGTCTTCACCCCTGCCGACGGACTCTGGCAAATGCTCGATTCTGCGCCTGTTCCGCTGGGCGCGCAGGGTGCGCTGGTGGCGCATGGTAACTACCTGCACTTCTTTGGCGGCAGGGATGGGCAAACCCTTCAGCGCGAACACCTGTCCTATCAGGCGCTGTACACGGTTGCCATTCCGTTTATTCTGGATAGTCCGTAGGGTTTACTCTTCGCCCCCAAAATCGCCGTCAAAACCGCCTTCGTCTTCCCCGCCTGCGCCGAGACTCTCCGCCAGTTCGGGCATTTCCTGCTCTATTTGCTCAGGAGTTTGTCCCGATTCAAGGCGGTGAATCACCTCGTCCAGTTCGGGACCCATGTCTTCGCCCACTTCGCGGCTCATTTCGCGCATCATACGCCCAAGGGCGCGGGGGTCTTCATCCAGTCCTTCCAGATTGGACGGGTCGGCAAGGCTTTCCAGACGACTTTCCTCTGAGCGGGCAATGCGCACTTTATTGATTCTCCGCTGGACATGCTCGCTCCCGCAGTGCGGGCAAACCGCAGGCTTGACGCCGTATTCGGCATAGGTGAAAAACAGGCTGAAGCGGCGGTTGCAATCCAGACAGCGGTAATCGTAATAGGGCATCTTAATTCCTCCGGCTCAGTTTGTGGCTTTTCAATTATAATCATCTTATCTTGGAATTTTGTTAACCCCGATGATGGAGCCCATGGAGCAACTGCCGCTTGATTTTGACCTGCACCATCCCAAACCGTTGTTAATTGTCATTTCCGGACCCTCCGGTGTGGGCAAGGATGCGGTCATCAAAGCCATGAAAGAGAAGGGCTTGCCCTTCCATTTTGTGGTGACCATGACCAGCCGCCCCATCCGCCCCGGCGAGGTGGATGGGGTGGATTACTTCTTCGTCAGCCGCGAACGCTTCGAGGAATTAATTGCCGCCGATGAGTTCATTGAATACGCCAATGTGTACGGCGATTACAAGGGCATTCCCCGCTCGCAAATCCGCGATGCCATGGCAAGCGGCAAGGATGTTATCCTGCGGGTGGATGTGCAGGGCGCCGAGACGGTACGCCGTCTGTGCCCCGAAGCGGTGTTGATTTTCCTCATTCCTGCCAACAAAGATGAGTGGCTGTGGCGACTGAAGAACCGCAAAACCGAAACCGAAGAAGCCCTTAAACTGCGCGTGGAGACCGCCCGCGAGGAACTCAAACAGTTTTCGCACTTTGATTACGTGGTGGTCAACGCACACGACCGTCTGGATGAAGCCGTGCGCATCATTACCGCCATCATCGAAGCCGAGCATCACCGCATTGATCACCGGGAGGTGTGCCTGTGAGTTTGCCTTCCGACTTGCCCGAACGCCCACCTGCTGAAGAGCGGGCGTCCGCTGAACTGGGCAGGATCGAACCTGTGCAGGTGCGTGTCCCCCTCACCAGACCGCTGGTGACGTACATCCTCCTGGGGGTTACCATTGCCATCTACCTGTTACAGATGCTCTCGCGTCCCCTCTTTGGTTTCGATCTTTTGCTGGCAGTGGGTGCCAAAAGCAACCTCCTGATTCAGCAGGGGCAGTTCTGGCGTCTGATTACGCCGGTCTTCCTGCACGTCTCGCTTCCGCACATTGCCTTCAATATGTACGCGCTGTATTCCTTTGGCGTCTCGCTGGAGCGGCATTACGGACGGCGGCGCTTCCTTTTGCTTTACTTCCTGGGTGGACTGGGCGGGGTGGTGTTTTCTTACCTGTTCTCGCCGGAGGACTCTGCAGGGGCTTCTACGGCTCTCTTTGGTGTGGTGGCGGCGGAAGCGGTTTTTCTGTACTACAACCGCAAGTGGTTCGGCAAGGAAGCGGTTTCGGCGCTGTGGAACACCATGTTTATCATCGGGGTCAATCTGGTGCTGGGCTTGTCGCCGGGCATTGACAACTGGGGGCATCTGGGCGGGCTGATTGCTGGAGGAGCGTATGCCGCGCTGGCAGGTCCGCTGTTGAACCTGCGCGGCGAGTACCCCCATCTCTCGCTGGAAGATACGCGCAGTTTTCGCCGCGCGGTTGGTGTGGCAGTGGCAGAAGCCCTGGTGCTTCTGTTTCTGGTCGTATTTACCTTTTTCTAACCCGTGAGGAGTACCATCATGAGCGAACGTCTGCAGTGGATTCAGGATGAACTCGATCGTTTGAAAGAATCCGGACTGTACAACCGCATTCGCACCATCTCCACCCCGCAGGGGGCATGGCTGGTGGTGGACGGCAAGCGCGTGCTCAATTTCTGTTCCAACAACTATCTGGGTTTTGCCAACCATCCGCGGCTGGTGGAAAAAGCCCGTCAGGCGCTGGAGAAGTACGGGGTGGGTCCGGCGGCGGTGCGCAGTATCGCCGGGACGCTGGACCTGCATCTGGAACTGGAACGGCGCATCGCCGCCTTCAAGGGTGTGGAAGCGGCAATTACCTTCCAATCGGGGTTTACCGCCAACCTTGCCACCATCTCGGCGCTGGTGGGTAAAGAAGACGTCATCTTCTCCGACGAACTCAACCATGCCAGCATCATTGACGGTTGCCGCCTTTCCGGGGCGCGCATTGTACGCTATGCGCACTGTGATCCGGTGGATCTGGAAGCCCGCATCCGCGAGAACGAGGGCACCTATCGGCGCGCCATTGCCATTACCGACGGCGTATTCAGCATGGACGGCGATATTGCCCCGCTGGATAAGATTTACGCCGTCACCAGCGCCTACAATGTGATGTTGATGGTGGACGATGCGCACGGCGAGGGTGTGCTGGGCAGGGGTGGACGCGGCATCGTGGATCACTTCAACCTGCATGGCAAGGTGGATATCGAAGTTGGCACCTTCTCCAAAGCCTTTGGCGTGGTGGGCGGCGTCTCAGCCGGGTCTCCGCTGGTGGTGGAATGGCTGAGACAGCGCGGGCGTCCCTTCCTGTTCTCATCGGCAACCCCCGCCGCCGATGTTGCCGCCTGCATTGCCGCTGTGGATGTGCTGGAAGAGTCCACCGAACTGGTGGATCGCCTGTGGGAGAATGCCCGCTACTTCAAGGCAGAGATGAAGAAACTTGGCTTCGATACCGGCGTGAGCGTCACCCCCATCACCCCCATCATGCTGGGAGAGGCGCCGCTGGCACAGCAGTTCAGCCGTGCATTGTTCGAGGAAGGCGTGTTTGCCATGGCAATTGGCTACCCCACCGTGCCGCACGGCAAAGCCCGCATCCGCGTAATGCTCTCGGCGGCGCACAGCAAGGATGACCTCGATAGAGGTCTGGAAGCCTTTGCGCGGGTGGGCAAACGTCTCGGCGTGATTGCCTGATTCGGCGCATAACATCATCGCAAGCAAAGCCCCCGAACGGAGATGTTCGGGGGCTTTTCGATGGGGGGAGGAACACAGGCTTAAGCAGGGATGGAGACCTGCGGCACCCGCTGGGCAATGGTGGCGATGGCTTCTTCGGGGAACTCGTAATCTTCCAGTTGCCCGCTGAGGTATTTGTTGTAGGCGCTCAAGTCGAAGTGCCCGTGACCGGAGAGGTTGAAGAGGATGACCTTCTTCTCGCCGGTTTCTCTGCATTTCAGGGCTTCGTCCATTGCCACGCGGATGGCATGCGCAGACTCGGGGGCGGGCAGGATACCTTCCTGCTGGGTGAAGAGCACCGCCGCCTCGAAGACAGCGCGCTGTCCGACGGCTACGGCTTCGATCAGCCCGGCGTCGTAGAACGCCGAAAGGCTGGGCGCCATGCCATGGTAGCGCAGTCCACCGGCGTGGATGGCGGGCGGGATGAAATCGTGCCCGAGGGTGTGCATCTTCACAATCGGCGCCATCCGGGCGGTATCGCCGTAGTCGAACGAGTAAATGCCGCGGGTAAGAGAAGGCGCCGCTTTGGGTTCCACCGCAATCAGGCGGGTTTTCTTGCCCTCGGTGAGGTTGTAGCGCAGGAAGGGGTAGGCAATGCCGGCAAAGTTGGAGCCGCCGCCCACACAGCCGATCACCATGTCGGGGTACTCGCCCGCCATGTCCATCTGCTTGAGGGCTTCCTCGCCAATAACGCTCTGATGCAGGAGGACATGGTTCAACACCGAGCCGAGGGCGTACTTCTTTTCACCGCCAGAGGTGGCGGCAACTTCTACCGCTTCGGAGATGGCGATGCCCAGCGATCCGGGGCTGTTGGGATCCTTCTCCAGAATGGAGCGTCCCGCCTGGGTGCGGGTGGTGGGGCTGGCAAAGACCTGCGCGCCGTAGGTTTCCATGAGGAAGCGGCGGTAGGGCTTCTGCTCGTAGGAGACCTTCACCATGTACACTTCCAGATCCATGCCGAAGAAGCGGCACGCCATGGAGAGCGCCGACCCCCATTGACCGGCGCCGGTCTCGGTGGTGATGGCACGGGTGCCGGAGATTTTGTTGTAGAAGGCTTGCGCCAGCGCGGTGTTGGACTTGTGACTGCCCGATGGCGAGACGCCTTCGTACTTGTAGTAGATATGGGCGGGGGTATCCAGCGCCTTTTCCAGGCGCAGGGCGCGAATCAACGGGGTGGGGCGGTAGAGTTTGTAGGCTTCGCGCACCGGTTCGGGAATCTCAATATAGCGTTCCTGAGAGACTTCCTGCAGGATGATCTCCATGGGAAAAATGGCGGCAAGGAAGTCCGGGGTGACCGGTTCGCGGGTGATGGGATTCAGCACCGGCGCGGGGGGAATGGGACTGTCGGCGAGGACATTGTAGTAAAAGCGGGGAATGTCGTTCTCGCTCAGCAAAAAACGGGTTTGGTTGGACATGGTACTCCTCCTGAATAAAGAATTTCCACCTTTGACTTAACGAAAGACCTGCGTCCGTTCCTTCCGGGACGAACGCAGGTCCGTGGTGCCACCCAGATTAGGCGGGGCTTTAATCAAAAATCCCTGTCGTGATGCACAACAGGGAAAGAAAGCCAGCCTCACTCATTGCGGGTACAGCCCGAAGGCGATACCCTTTGCCCGGATAACGGTGGCAACTCCGGCGCAGGCTACTCGGCAGTCCTTTCGCCCTGCAACTCCGAGGTCCATTCGGCGCCGCGGTTCGGGCAGGCTTTCACCTTTTCCCTGCTCTCTGTACCGACGGGGCGACGCTTACTCGTCCTCTTCAACGTCTTTGCGTTATGCAGTTTTGAATGATTATAAGAAGAATTCTGGAGAAGTCAAGGGGGTTTTGGGAATTTGTCCCCTTACCTTGCCCGCCGGTAGAATCATCCACCTTCCCCATGGCAGGTGGGGAAGGTGGATTTACAACAGAGGAAGGAAGATGGCAAAGAAAGGGATTAGCGGCGCAGGCGCTTTTCCAGTTCCACCAGCCCGAACATGGCGGCGCTGGCAAGCAGACACACGCCCAGTTCGGCGGCGCTGAGCGCCTGCGTGGCAAAGAAGGGCTGCAGGAACGGCACGTAAACTACCGCCAGTTGCAGGACAAAGGTGAGCAGGACGGCGCCGATCATGGCGCGGTTTCTAAAGAAGCCCTCGCGGAAGACTGACTCGTTGCCGGTGCGCAATGCCAGGGCGTTGCCCATCTGTGCCAGGGTGAGGGTGGTGAACGCCATGGTTCGCCAGGCTTCCACACCCATGCTCCAGGCGCCATAACCGACTGTGAGTGTCAGCAGGGTCATCATGAACCCGGCATAAAAGATGTTGCTCCACAGCCCGCGGGCAAAGACGTTCTCCTGCGGTGGATGCGGCGGACGTTGCATCGTCCCGCGCTCGGCTTGCTCCACCGTCAGCGCCAGCCCGGGCAGACCATCTGTGACCAGGTTGACCCACAGGATTTGCAGCGGCGTCAGCGGGATGGGCATACCCAGGAAAGGCGCACCCAGCACCACCAGAATTTCTCCCAGGTTGGAGCCCAGCGTGTAGCGGATGAACTTGCGGATGTTTTCGTAAATGCGCCTGCCTTCTTCTACCGCGGCAACGATGGTGGCGAAGTTGTCATCCAGCAAGACCATGTCGGCGGCTTCTTTGGACACATCCGTGCCGGTGATGCCCATGGCGACGCCAATATCGGCTTTCTTCAGCGCCGGCGCGTCGTTGACGCCGTCTCCGGTCATGGCGACAATTTCGCCGTGGCTCTGCAGGGCTTCAACGATTTTGAGTTTATGCTCTGGCGAAACCCGCGCGAACACGCTGACCTCTTTCACCACCTGAGCCAGCGTGGGCACGTCCATGAGCGCCAGTTCCGTGCCGGTGACAACCCGCTCGCTGGTGGCGATGCCCAGTTCGCGGGCGATGGCAAGCGCGGTGAGGGGATGATCGCCGGTGATCATGATCGGGCGGATGCCGGCTTGCTTTGCTACCCGAACAGCATCGAACACCTCAGGGCGGGCGGGGTCCATCATTGCCGCCATGCCGATGAAGATCAGACCGCTTTCCAGCGGATCATCCGGCAGGTTGACGGCATCGCTGGAGCGCAGGCGGTACGCCATGCCCAGCACGCGCATCCCGCCGCGCGCCAGTCTGTCATTGTTGGCGCGGATGCGCTCGCGCCACTGCTCATCCATCGGGATGACCCTGCCATCCACCCAGACGGCGGCGCTGACCTCTAACATGCCGTCTACCGAGCCTTTGGTCAGGGCGATGAAGGGGGCGCGCCCGTCGGCAAAAAAGCCCGTAAACAGGTCGGGCAGGGCGTCCTGCGGTACGCGGTGCACGGTGGTCATGCGCTTGCGGTCTGAATCAAAGGGCAGTTCCGCCACCCGCGGGAAGGTGTGTTCCAGTTCCTCTTTCCACAAGCCAGCACGTGCGGCGGCAATCACCAGTGCGCCTTCGGTGGGATCGCCAACCGAACTGTATTCATCCGGACGGTTCGGATCGGCTTCCAGCACGGCGTCATTGCACAGCGCGCCCACCGTCAGCAACAGCGGGATGGCGCCGTTCTGGCGCAGAACCGGCTCAACCTGATCGCGGCGCACCCGCGGGCTGAAGTTCTGTACCTGTTCTTTCAAGTCCAGTTCGTGATTGGCAACATCCAGCACGGTGACGGTCATGCGGTTTTCGGTCAGCGTGCCGGTTTTATCTGAACAGATGGTGGTGACGGAACCCAGGGTCTCGACGGCGGGCAGTTTACGGATGAGGGCTTTGCGCCGCAGCATGGCTTGGGCGCCCAGCGCCAGCCCGATGGTTACCACGGTGGGCAATCCTTCGGGAATGGCTGCAACCGCCATGCTCACCGCGGTCAGGAACATCAGCCGGATGTCCTCGCCGCGCAGAATGCCCAGCACAAAGACGAGGATGACGATGCCCAGCGCCGCCAGCGCCAGCGTGCGCGCCAGTTGCTCCAGGCGTTTTTGCATGGGCGTTTTTTCCTGCTCAACGGTCTGAAGCATCTCGGCAATTTTGCCCAGTTCGGTGCGCATGCCGGTCTCGGTGATGATGAGCGTGCCGCGTCCGTAGGTGACCAGCGTGCCCATGAAGGCGCGGTTGCGTTGATCGCCCAGGGGCAGGTGATCTTTCTCCAGGACGGCGGTGATCTTCTCCACCGGCTCAGATTCACCGGTCAGCACGGCTTCCTGAACGCGCAGGTTGACCGCTTCTGCCAGCCTGCCGTCTGCCGGGACAAGGTTGCCCGCTTCCAGTAGAACAACATCGCCCGGAACCACCTCGCGCGAGGAAATCTCGCGGGTGTGTCCATCACGGCGCACTTTGACCACCGGGGCAGACATCTTCTTGAGCGCCGCCATGGCTTTTTCGGCGCGGTATTCCTGAGAAAATCCCAGCACGGTGTTGAGGATGATGATAGCGAGGATGGCGATGGCGTCTTCTTTATCCCCCAGTACGAGAGAAATGGCTCCGGCAATAAACAGCACCACCGTCATGATGCCGGTCAGTTGCTCCAGAAGAATCTTCAGGGGGCTCTTCCCGCCGCGGTCAAGCAGTTCGTTGTAACCGTACTGCTGAAGACGACGGGCGGCTTCGGCTTCGCTTAAGCCGTCTTGCGGTGAAGTGTCCAGCAAGCGGGCAGTTTCCTCAATGCTCTTTCGATACCATTCAGTTTCTTGATTGGCTACAGACATAAAAAAAAGACCTCCTTGAAACGGTATCACGGTGGTCTCGCAGTGGATGATGACTTTTGAGGACAACCGGGAGAAAACTCCGTGTTGACGATTGCCTCCCCGCTCCGGCGGAGCAGGTGCTACTCCCCAACCTGCTGTTATTCTATCATGTTCTTTCTTTTTTGGGGAAGGGGTGATTTATTTTTTTTATAACCTTGCTGTTGTGCCGTTTTACGGTGCCGATTCGAGGATGGTCACCCGCAGGATGCGGTCGCCTTCCGGCAGGTCGGCGGATGAAGCGGGGTCACGCGGGGTGAGGCGCTGAAGCACGTCCAGCCCGGCGATGACCTGCCCGAAGATGGGGTACTGCCCGTCCAGGTCGGGCAGGGCGGTGTAGGCGATGAAGAACTGACTGCCGTTGCTGTCGGGTCCGGCGTTTGCCATTGCCACCCGTCCGGGCTGGTCAAAGCGCAGGGGGGTGATCTCATCGGCGAAGGCGTATCCGGGGGTGCCAAAGCCGCTCCCGCTGGGGTCGCCGCTCTGGGCAATGTAGCCGGGCAGGACGCGGTGGAAGATCACCCCATCGTACCAGCCCTGCCGCGCCAGAAAAACAAAGTTGTTGACCGTTTGCGGGGCTTGATCGGCAAACAACTGAATGCGCAGTTCTCCCCGGGTGGTTTCCAGCACGGCAACGTAGGTGTGTGCCGGATTGATGACGAAGGGGGGGCACTGGCGGAACTGGCGGCTCTTCAGGTTTTCCAGCAGGAGCAGGGTTTCCAGACTGCGGTAATCGCGCGGTCCCTGATAAATGCGCTGGTTGATCAGCACAAACGGCATGGTGGGGATGCCCAGACGGAAGCCCTCTTCCTGCGCCTGCTGAAGTTTCTGACGCACGGCGGGGTCGTCCAGCGCGGCGAGGAAGGCGGGTTTGTCCAGAGCCAGCCCGGCGGCTTGAGTTTCCAGCCAGGCGCGGAAATCTGCCTCGGGGAGCGCCGTCCATTCGTCCTGACGCTCCAACAGCAGACCCGTCATTTCCCAGAACCTGCCCTGCGCGCCTGCGGCTTCAGCGGCGGCGCCTGCCAGCATGGATTTATCATTGGTGGGCAGGGGAAAATGCCGGAATACCCGCCGAACCTTATCGGGGTAGCGTTCCTGAAGGCGCGTCAGCGGCCCGTTCAGCGCCGGGCTGGCGGGGGCTTGCAGGTCGGTGTACTCCACAAAGGTGAGCAGGGCGTTTTCGGGACCGAGCGTCCAGTCCTGCGCCGAGGGGGGCGGGAAGAGCGGCGGCTCACTGCTGGGGGTGGGGGTGGGCTCCGCGCTGACCAGCACACAGTCCATCGTTTCGGGGAGCGGAGTGGCTTTGGGAATGTTGAGAATCATCGTGGCTGAGGGGGAAGGCTGGGGCGAGAGGAGTGAAGGCGCAGGGGCGCATCCGCTCCATAATCCTGCCAGAAATCCAAGGGCAAGAACAGTGAGAATGATTCCGTGCCGATGATGCGGTTGCATGGTGAAACCTTCCTTCTGATGTGAATTGTAAACCACCTTTTACAATGCGCACGCTGAGAGTGGGAAGAATATCCTCACCCTGCCGAAATTCGGCTTAATCTTTCCCTATAAGTACGGAATTTGTGCTATAAACGCTTTTATGTCCCCCTGTGCCAGGCGTACCATCCTGCGCCAAAACTGCCATCCGCCTCCGGTGGGGATCTGAATCCTCCAATGGGAGTGCCGAGAAATGGACCTTTCTTTTCTGGTCATCGTTCTGCAGTTGATCTTCCTGGAAGGCATCCTCTCCATTGATAACGCCGCTGTGCTGGGCGCAATGGTTTCCACCCTGTCCGATAAAGACCCCATCCCCTGGCCCCCTGCACTCAGGCGGGTGGGACACTTGCTGGACGGTGTGCTGGGTCCGCAGCGGCTGGCAGCGCTGCGGGTGGGTTTGCTGGGGGCGTATGTGGGGCGCGGACTGATGCTCCTCGCCGCCAGTTTTATCATCCGCAACCCGTGGTTAAAACTGGTGGGGGCGGCATACCTCATCCGTCTGGCGCTGGATGACTTAAGCGCCCCAGGGGAGCAGGGCTCGGAAGAGGATGGCGAAGTGCGGAGTGTGCGACGGGTGGGCTTCTGGCTCACTGTGCTGAACGTGGAACTGATGGACCTTGCCTTTAGCCTGGATAACGTGGTGGCGGCGGTGTCGCTCTCCGATCACATTCTGGTGGTGATGCTGGGCGTCTTCATCGGCATTCTGGTGATGCGCTTTGCCGCGGGTATTTTCAGTTACGTGGTCCAGCGCGAGCCGATTCTCAAGTCGGCGGCGTACATTCTGGTGTTAAGCATCGGCATTGAACTGGTGCTGGAAGAACTGGGTATTATGGAGTTTTCGGACTGGGCGCGCTTTGGCATTTCCATGTCCATCATTGCCCTTTCGCTGGCGTATGCGCATCTGCCCTTCCTGCGCATCTTCCGACCGGTGCTGGTGTGGCTCAGTCAGGGGTTTGGCATTGTCAACGCCTTCATCGCCTGGGCGCTGGCGCCTCTGCGCGGATTGTGGTACCTCCTGCGGCTTGCCGCGCGGCGTCCCGAAAAAGCCTGATGATGTCTGGATGAAGAATCATCAACCGCCCGTGGATTTTCTCCACGGGCGGTTGATGCTTGTGTGTGCGGGGCACACTTCGACTCGACGGGCTTGCCGGGCAGTCGGCGTGTGCGCCGGAATGTTATCCTCCGCGCTGGGCAAGCAGGGCGTTAATCTGGAAGAGCGCCGGGGTCGAGCCGCCCGCCATCTTCAGCCATTCCAGCACCTGGGTGGCGTTCTTCTCTTCTTCGACCTGTTCCTTGACGAACCAGTTGAGGAACTCCTGGCTGGCGTAGTCCTTGTCCTCCACGGCGATGCTGTACAGCAGGTGAATGCGTGCGGTGACGCTCTGCTCATGCTTGAGCACCTCGGCGAAAATCTCCTCGGGGGTACCAAAGGCAGAGGGCGGAGCGTCAATGGCTTGCAGGGTCACCTTGCCGCCTCGGTCGTGGATGTACTCAAAGAACTTGAGGGCATGTTCCTGTTCCTCTTTTGCCTGCATTGCCATCCACTTGGCAAAACCGCCCCAGTTATTCTCCTCAAAGTGCGCCGCCATGGCAAGGTACAGGTAAGCCGAGTACAGTTCCAGTTTGATCTGGGTATTCATTTCATCAAGCAGTCGTTTGCTTAACATCGGGCATTGCTCCTTCCTACACCGAAATATGGTGATGCAACAAAGTCATTATAGACCATTTTTCCGGGAAGTCCAGCGCATGTGCAGGGGTTTGCCCCCTCCAGATAAATTGCCGTTACAATCAAAGGGGAGGTGACAGGATGAATCTAGCCGCAATTCTGGTTTCACAGTTTCTGGCGGGGCTGGAAATGCTCAAACAGACCATCACATTATGCCCTGAAGATCTCTGGAATGCCCCGGAAGATCGTAATAAATTCTGGCAGGTAGCGTACCACGCCCTGTATTTCGTTCACGAATATCTGGCGGACTCTCCGGAGACGTTCGTGCCGTGGGAAAAGCACCGCGAGGTGTACGACTTTGATGAAACGCAGTCCTTTGAGCCATACGATAAGGCGACGCTTCTGGAATACCTGGTTTTTCTGCAGGGGCATGTGCGTGAGCGCATGTTCCAGTTGAAACTGGATGAAGTGGAAGGGCACGGCGATCGTACCCTGTTGACGGCGGAACTGCAGATTTATTCCCTGCGCCATCTGATGCAGCACACCGGCGAGTTGATGGAACGACTGGGTTCCCGCACCGGCGCGCACATTGACTGGGTGGGATGGGTGCACGATTAACGGGCTGAAGGGGTTGCCGGTTTTTTCACCACGATCCAGGCGTTGAATCCGCCTGAGGCGATACTTACCTGCGCTCCGGGAAGATTGAACAGCGCGGCAATGTCCGCAGGCGCCAGAAAGTGACTGCGCATCAGAGCCAGTTTTTCGGCAAGGGCAATCCCTTTCACGGCAAAACGCCGCAGATCCGGCTCTTCAATCACCAGGCGACCGCCCGGCTGAAGCAGGCGCCATAACTCGTGGGCGGTGGCGCGCTGATCGCAGACGTGGTGCAGGGCGTCCACCATGATGATGCGCGCAAAGGTCTCGTCGGGGAAGGGCAGGCGCTCGGTGTGCGAGCAGACCGGGTGCAGACCCTCCTTCTGGCGGGCTTGCGCCAGCATCCGGCAGGACAGGTCGGCAACCACCACCGGTTGGGCATGTTCCCGAAGGAACTGAGACACTCTTCCCGTTCCGCCTCCGGCGTCGAGGAGGGCTCCCTGCGCGGGCAAATCCAGATGGGTCAGCAGTTCCTCGGGCGGTCGCGGCTGGATGAAGCGCTCGTAGAAGGGCGCCAGCAGGTCAAAATGGTCAAAAGCCGGCATGAAGGAAATCCTTTCTTCTGATTTTACCGAAAGTTTGGGAAACAGGGGTGAGAGATTCAGAGTTTTTTCACCCGACTGCACAGTGACCTGACGGGTTGAACCTGTTTTATAATCCAGTCCGGCGGGGGACTGCTCCCACGCGATCTCATCGCTGCACTGGAGGGTGAAATGGACAAAACCTGGGAACCTGCGAAACTGGATCTTGCTCTATCGGCTGGGATTGCCCTGGCTTTCCCTTTCGTGGCGGGCTTTCTGTACCTGCGTACGGGAGCCTTCCTGCCCATGTTGCTGTATTACGGTCTGGCATGGGGATTGGTCAAGTGGAGACGGGGATCCATTGGGTATCTCAATCCCTTTCCACCCAAACCGCCCATTGCCTTTTATATCAACCTTGGTGTGATTGCGCTCTCGCTGGTGTGTGCCTGGCTTTCTCCCATTGTCAATCCGAGCATTCAACTGCCGGGCATGCTGTTGACGGCGCTGGTCTGGGCGCCGGTCAACGCCGCCACCGAGCAAATCCTGTGGATTTATCTCTTTGAAGCGTGGGATCTGTATCCCAAGAAAACTGCCATCCTGTACCGCGCAACAGGACTGCTGTTCTTTGCTGCTTTTGTTGGCATGATTCACACCTTCTTCTGGACGCGGTTTTTACAGACCGTTGATCCCGGAACGATTTTTGGCACGCTCTTTGTGGTGCTGACCTCCCTTTCGGGTTTTCTACATCTGGTCGTGTGGAGACAATCGCGCCAGATGGTCTTTACCTTCATTCCGCATTTCATTTTGAACCTGCTGCCCATTTTCTGGACGTATTACTCCATCCTTCCTTACCTGTTTCGGTTTTAGAAACGGCACCGATCAGGCTGGGTTGGATGGGGCAATCTACAACTGTGGATGCGAGGTTGACGCTTTGGGTGGGCGTGGTAGAATCAAAGTGAACCTTGAAGGTGTTTAATAGATGAGGAGGACAACAAACATGGAAGAGAATATTACTGGATCCTTTGCGGTAAAAAAGGGTCTGGCGCAGATGCTGAAGGGGGGCGTGATCATGGATGTGGTGACGCCAGAGCATGCCCGCATTGCCGAAGATGCCGGCGCAGTGGCGGTGATGGCGCTGGAGCGCGTCCCTGCCGATATTCGTGCACACGGCGGCGTTGCCCGCATGAGCGACCCTGAACTCATTCTCAAAATCATGGATGCGGTCAGCATTCCGGTGATGGCGAAATGCCGCATCGGGCATTTTGTGGAGGCGCAAATTCTCGAAGCCATCGGCGTGGACTACATTGACGAGTCCGAGGTGCTGACCCCGGCAGATGAGGAACACCACATTTACAAGCACGCTTTCAAAGTGCCTTTTGTGTGTGGCGCGCGCAACCTGGGCGAAGCCCTGCGACGCATTGGAGAGGGCGCGGCGATGATCCGCACCAAGGGCGAGGCTGGCACCGGCGACGTGGTTGAAGCGGTGCGCCATGCCCGCGCGGTAATGGGCGAAATCCGCCGCCTGCAGAACCTGCCGGACGAGGAAGTGATGGCGTTCGCCAAAGAAATCGGTGCGCCCTATGAACTGGTGCTGGAAACCCGCAAACTGGGTCGCCTGCCGGTGGTGAATTTTGCCGCAGGTGGGATTGCCACCCCCGCTGATGCCGCCCTGATGATGCAACTGGGTATGGACGGCGTTTTCGTTGGGTCGGGAATCTTCAAGTCTGGCGATCCTGCCAAACGCGCCGCGGCAATCGTCAAAGCCGTCACGCATTACAACGACCCGAAGATTCTGGCGGAAGTCAGCCGCAACCTCGGCGAGCCGATGGTGGGACGGCAGATCTCCGCCATCCCTGAAACCGAATTGATTGCCGGTAGAGGATGGTAGCGCAAAAGATATGAGAGTTGGTGTTCTGGCATTACAGGGCGACTTCATCGAACATCAGACCATGCTGGAACGGCTGGGCGTCGAGGTTCAGCAGGTGCGCCTGCCGTCTCATCTGGAAGGGCTGGCGGGGTTGATCATCCCCGGCGGCGAATCCACCACCATTGGCAAACTGGCGGTAGATTTTGGCTTGCTGGAGCCTCTCCGTGAATTTGGGCGCGAGCGCGCTATCTGGGGCACCTGCGCCGGAGCAATTTTTCTCTCCAAAGATGTGGGACGTCCGCAACCGCTTCTGCAGTTGATGGATATCTCGGTTCAGCGCAATGCCTTTGGACGTCAGGTGGATAGTTTTGAGACCGATCTGGATGTGCCTGAGTTGCGCAAGGTCTCACCTGATGGGCGTCCTTTCCGTGCTATTTTCATTCGGGCGCCATTGATCGAATCGGTGCAGGGAGAGGCATATGCACTGGCATCGTTGCCAGA
>OGCI01001711.1_pt1 | contig 17180 bp, 17 predicted proteins | sample 1570021 | NCBI WGS metagenome assembly OGCI01 (sample SAMN06264664, study PRJEB24512) | hot springs metagenome | isolation source: Hot spring water | place: South Africa: Tshipise | collected 2015-06-21 | reverse complement strand
AGATAATCGCTGTACAGGTCAAAGAGTTTGCCGTTTTTCATGCACCAAGTTTACTCCAACTGCGTAAGGTGAGTTAAATAAGTCTCTTTGGTATGGTACGAACTGTCTCTAGAAGAGCCACAAGAAGGCCGTTTGACCCTTGAAGAATCGGCGGCTGATTCCATCGCTGATCCCCTCCCACGCCTGCTCTACCGGGCTCTCCTTTTGCGTCATAGGGTGCTTATTGAACAAGCCCGCCAATCGTTGACGGTTCTCTCAGCTTCGAGTATCCTCGTGATCCATGGTGCAACCCTCCCTCTTCTCTTCGGTTTTCTGGACGGTCTCGCGCTTGACAGCCTATATCCGTCGCGCTTTGGAAGGCGATCCGATGTTGCAAGATGTCTGGATACGTGGGGAACTCTCCAACCTTTCACAGCCCTCTTCCGGTCACGTATACTTTACCCTGAAGGACGCAAACGCCTCTCTGCGGGGGGTGATGTGGAAAAGCCAGGCCTCTCGCCTGTCCTTTGCTCTGCGAGATGGGATGGAAGTAGAAGTCCACGGATCGATCGGCGTTTACGAAGCGGGCGGACAGTATCAGCTCTATGCCGATGTCATTCGACTGGTGGGTGAGGGAGCGTTGTATGCTGAATTTCTGCGCTTGAAGGCCCTGCTAGAAGCGGAGGGGGTATTTGACCCGAAGCGTAAACGGCCCATCCCCCGTCTGCCGCGACGCATCGGTATCGTCACGTCGGCCACTGGCGCTGCCTTACGTGACATTTTGAACACGCTGCGCCGGCGCTTACCGATGGTGGAGGCGATTCTTGCGCCCTCTCTGGTTCAAGGAGAGGAAGCTCCTGCCACACTGGTACAGGCAATCGAGGCGGTGAACCGTTATGCCCCGGATGTGATCTTGATTGCCCGCGGCGGCGGTTCTCTGGAAGATTTATGGGCCTTCAACGATGAGCGGGTGGTTTGGGCTGTGGCTGCCAGCCAAGCGCCGGTAATTAGTGGCATAGGTCACGAGACCGATTTCACCCTTACCGATTTTGCCGCCGACTTGCGGGCGCCTACCCCAACCGGCGCTGCCGAGCTAGCGACTCCGCTGACGATTGCCGATTTGGCATCTCGATTGGGTCTGTTGCAACGCCGTATGCAGAGCACCTTCCAACGCAATCTCCAGCGTCGGCAACTGGTGCTGGCTAACCTTCAGGAGCGCTTGAACCTGGCCTCTCCACTTCGACGACTGCGCTCTGAGCAACAACGTCTGGAGGGATGGTCACGCCGTCTTGTGGCTGCCCAGGCCCATCGTTTAGAGCTGGATGCGGAGCGTCTTTCGGGGCTGAGAAAACGCTTGTTGGCCCTCAGCCCGTTTGAGGTTCTGGCCCGAGGCTATGCCATCGTTACCCGGCAGGTTGATGGGCGGTTGATCCGAAGTGTGGAGCAGGCTGTCGCCGGGGAAGGGATTCGAATCCGCGTGGCGGATGGACAATTTGAGGCTCGAATTGCCTCCTCTTGAAGCAAACTTTGCCATCGAGGGATAGTATGATCAAATCTCCTAAACCTGTTGATTCGCTCACCTACGAGGAAGCCCTGGCTGAGTTGGAAAGTATTGTGGTGGCCTTGGAGGAAGGCAATCAGCCTCTCGAGCAGGCGATGACCCTGTTCGAGCGTGGGCAGGCACTGGCTCGACGCTGCACCCAATTGTTAGAGGCCGCCGAATTGAAAGTTCGACAGGTATCGGGCGAGGCCTTGACCGAGTTTGAGGATGAGCCATGAGTTTGGGCGATCTCCTGAAGAACCCGGTTCTGATCGGCGGCTTGCTCGCCTGGCTATCGGCCCAAGCGCTGAAGCCGCCCTTGGAATATCTGCGCTCAGGGGAGTGGAAATGGCATGTTGTCCTGAGCGCCGGCGGCATGCCCAGTTCACACTCAGCGTTGATTGTAAGTGTGACGCATGGCATTGGGTTGTTTGTGGGGTTTGATTCGCCTCTATTTGCGTTGAGTTTAGCCATAGCCATGATCGTGATCTACGATGCTGCCGGCGTGCGCCGGGAGGCCGGAAAACACGCTGAGCGTATCAACTTTTTGTTTGATGAGTTGCTGAAGGGGCATGTTTGGAGCGAAGAGGAATTACGAGAAGTGATCGGTCATACGCCAATGGAAGTGATCGGGGGTGTGCTGCTCGGCTTGGCGATTGCTACGGCCAATTGGATGTGGTGGATATAAAGGGAAGTTAGCCTCGCAAGTCCACTTCTTCTTTTCCGGTCAACTTATCCAAGATGCGCGAGACCACGACTTCTAGATGTTGGGACTGATGAACATAGTCTAGGTCATCGGTGCGAATGGCGAGCACCGGACACAAGTCGAACGATTTTAGCCATTCTTCGTAAAAGGTTTCTAGCAGAGCGAGATAGTCGGCGGTGATTCCGGTCTCGATGTGGCGCGCCCGGCGGCGGATGCGCTCTAACAAGACCGGCACCGGAGCTTTGAGGTAGATTAGCAGACCGGGTCGAGGCAATCCCTGAACGATGAGGTCAAACAGTCGCCGATAGGAGAGGTAATCCCGTTCGGAGAGATGACCCATGTGGTGTAAGGCTCGGGCGAAGATGTAGGCATCTTCGTAAATACTGCGATCGAGGATGACCGAACGTGGATCGCGGGCGGCTTCTAAGTACTGTTCGGCGCGATGGCCGAGGAAGAAGATTTGTAAGTGAAACGCCCAAGCGCTCATATCATGATAGAAATCAGCCAGGTAGGGATTGTCGGCTACGGATTCAAAGCCTGTCCGCCACCCCAGCCGTGCACCGATGCGCTCGGTGAGGGCGGTTTTGCCTGCTCCGATGTTGCCGGCTACCACAACAATGTGCTTGGTCATATGGCCTCGAGGGAAAGATTTTGGTTTTCTTGATGTCGCTTTCGATGGCCTTAACTTCTTTCTCGGCGTCGGAAAGATCTAGGCTAGGATAAGTATACTCTAACTCTCCCCTCTTGCCCCGATGGCTCTACGGCACGGAGCGGCTAAATTATGGGTTAGACAAACTGAAACACACGAGCTGGATAGTTCGGAAAACGCCGCTTGCGCCATGGACGGCAGTGGAAGCAGTACAGAAAAATCTTCCAGGCTGCCTGCAAGGCTTCTAGACCACGCGACAAGAAAAACAGCGCGAGCGTCGCGCCAGGCGAGCGAGATCCTGGCCGCGCTCGGCGTTCTCCCCTTCGGGGTCGGCCTGTGCTTGGGATCCGGCCTCCACTCCGCCGTGCAACGTGACTCGCATGGGAACGCAACACGTAGATCACAGAGCCTCCCCGCGTCTTTGTGTCTCTGTGTGACAACCGCCGAGACGGCAGAACACGGGCAGATTTCACAACGACGAACTCCGCGCTCTTCGCGCTCTCTGCGGTTAGTTTTTGCGGTGGACTCCCCGAGGTAACCGATTCTCCCCAGCCCTCCCTCCTTGCTCAAATTCCATCTTCCCCATACAATCAACGCATGTCTATGGAAGATGTTACCCCGATTCGCCAGCAGTACTTGCAAATCAAGCGCAACTATCCCAACGCTATCTTGTTCTTTCGCTTGGGAGACTTTTACGAGACCTTCGACGAGGATGCCGAGATCACGGCCCGTGAGTTGGATATTGTGCTCACTTCGCGCAGCGTGGCCAAGGGGGTGCGCGTCCCGATGGCCGGCATCCCTTATCATGCCTACGAGAATTACGTGGCGCGCCTGATCGAGAAGGGCTATCATGTGGCCATCTGTGAGCAGATTGGGGATCAGCCAGTCAAGGGCTTGTTCCCGCGTAAGGTGGTACGCATCCTCACCCCTGGGACAGTGCTCGAACCCGGCCTCCTGCCCGGCGATTCGAACAATTATCTGGCAGCGGCAATCCTGGACACTCCTAGCGACAGCACGCGACCGGATCGTGCCGCCCTGGCCTATGCCGACATCACCACCGGCGAGTTCGCCGTCACCGAACTGCCGGCTGAGGGCCTGCGCGCCGAGCTAGTGCGCCTGCGGCCGGCCGAGATCCTCCACGCTGACACCCAGCCGTTGGCCGCTCTTCTCGCGTCCAACGGAGAGGAGACCAGAAGCCCAACCTTGGGCCACCTAACCGCCCTGCCGGCCTGGCGCTTCGAGCCAGGAAGATGCGAAGAAGCGCTGCTGCAACACTTCGGCTCAGCCACCCTCGATGGTTTTGGCCTAAAAGGGCAGCCTCTCGCCCTGCGTGCCGCCGGCGCCATCGTGCAATACCTAAGGGAGACCCGTCCCGATGCCATCCACCTGCTCACCGGCCTGCGCGTATACTCCCTCTCTGAGTTCATGACCCTCGATGCGGCTACCCGCCGCAACTTGGAACTGACCGAAACCCTGCGCGGCGAGAGCAAGGGATCGCTGCTTGGCGTGCTGGATCACACCGTCACCCCGATGGGGAAACGCTTGCTGCGCGCTTGGGTGAGCCAACCTTTGCTCGATATTCACAAAATCCGACGGCGGCAACAGGGAGTACGTTACTTCTTCGAGGACGGATTGCGCCGAGCGGAGGTGCGAGCTGCGCTTAAACCCTTGGCCGACTTGGAACGCCTGGTCAATCGCGTCTTGGCCGGAACCGCCCAACCGCGCGACCTGGTGGCTCTCCGTGCTACCCTGGCTCAGGTTCCCAACGTCCTTAAGGCGCTAGGAGATACCGATGTCTTGCCGGCCATCGAGCCGGCTGACCAAGAGCATTCCCTGCTGGAGCAAGCCATTGCTGAAGATCCGCCGGCCACGCTGCAAACCAATGGTGTCATCCGTCCAGGGTATTCTTCTGAATTAGATGAAGTGGTTCGTGCTTCCCAGCATGCCCGTGATTGGATCGCCAATCTCGAAGCAGTGGAGCGTCAGCAGACCGGCATCAAGACCCTCAAGGTCGGCTACAACAAAGTGTTTGGCTATTACATTGAGATCTCGCGCGGGGCCGCCGAGAAAGCCCCTCCTCACTACATCCGCAAACAAACCCTGGTCAACGCTGAACGATTCATCACGCCCGAGATGAAGGAGTATGAGGCCCTGGTGCTCAACGCCGAGGAACGCATCCGTGAGCTGGAGACGCGCCTGTTTCGCGAGGTCTGCCGAGAGTTGGCCAAATCGGCTACCAAATTGCTTCACCTGGCTCGCGCCTTGGCCGAAGTAGATGCTCTGGCCGCCCTAGCCGAAGCGGCGGCTCGAAACGGCTATACCCTTCCCGAGGTCTGTGAAGAACCGACGCTCGAAATTCGAGAAGGACGTCATCCGGTGGTCGAGATCACCCTGAAGGGCGAACGATTCGTTCCCAACGATATTGTCTTCGAGCGCGGTGAGATTGTGCGGGTGATCACCGGCCCCAACATGAGCGGCAAGTCCACCTACTTGCGGCAGGCGGCCTTGATCGTCCTGATGACCCAGATGGGGTCGTTCGTGCCGGCGGCTTCGGCCCGCATCGGGATCGTGGACCGCATCTTTACTCGCATCGGCGCCCAGGACGAGATCCACGCCGGCCAATCCACCTTTATGGTTGAGATGATCGAAACCGCCAATATCCTGCACCATGCCACCCCGCGCTCGCTGCTGATCCTGGACGAGATCGGGCGCGGCACCTCCACCTACGATGGCATCTCGATCGCTTGGGCGGTGATCGAATACATTCACAATCACCCTCACCTGCGCGCCAAGACCCTGTTTGCCACCCACTACCACGAGCTCACCCAACTGGCCGATCTCTTGCCAGGGGTGCGCAATTACAACGTGGCCGTGGCCGAAGCTGACGGCAAAGTGGTGTTCCTGCACAAGATCGTGCCTGGAGGGGCCGACCGCTCCTACGGCATCCATGTGGCCCAACTGGCCGGCCTGCCCAAACCGATCATCGCCCGAGCCAATGAAATTATGGCCGACCTAGAAAGGACTTCTGGGCGGGCAATGCGCATCCAACCGTTTGTCGCCCAGCAAATTGCCCTCTTCCCCGAAACCAATCCGTTGCTGGAAGAGCTCGAGGCGCTTGATGTGAATCAGCTAACGCCCATCGAAGCCTTGAACAAATTGTTCGAGTGGCAGAAAAAATTTGCGAAATAACCTTCTTCTACGGGGATAGCAGCGGCTCGCAGGTATTTACCCGCTGAGTGAAGTCCTCGTAGTTGTGATAAAGACTGCGCCCCCGCCATAGTAATAGTAGGCGTTTTCGAGATAAGGTAGATTGGCGCCAAAGGCATAATTAAAGGCCAAGCGAAAGAGATTGACTGGCGTAATATCTTCAGGGACGGTCTCAGGCGACATACCGGGCAAAGAGTAGGCTGCAAACACTGAAAACCGCTCGCGTAAACAAGTTGCTTCGGACGAACGAAAATCGGTCCACATCTCTCCCGCAAAGCCTCAACAAAAGCCGTGTTATCAAAACCGTACAAGTCATGTAGGACATCAGTGCGGTCGTAGTCATCAAGGACGATTGAAGGAAATATCAGGCAACGTCGTTGGGGGATGGAGAGAGACTCATCTATCGAAGGTTCCCGGCGCAGAATGGTTGCCAGCTGACTCGCCAACGGAACGCCAAACGTCAACACCAACAGCGCCGCTGCCAATGTTAGCACCCCATTGACTCGGCGCACGCTCAGCTCATAGCCTCGAAGGCGCAATATTGCGGCTACTGCGACCAACCCTACCACATGCGATCAAGCCGGTGGTCAAGAAGAACCAGCCGGCCGGAAACCTTCCCCAGACGATTACCGTAACCAAGATCGCCGCCCATTCGGTGCGACGCCTCAGCCACCACGCCGGCCCGAACAGCGCCACCACCGCCAAGCTCAACACCAATATAGGACGCAAGAGCTGATCAGGCGAGGCTGTGATCCCGGCCAAACGATAGGCGAACAACAAAGAAGCGATCAAAAACAAAACGGGGTGCAAAAAACCATCCACTGCTTCATCGATAACTCCATTCTCAATCCAGCAGGTAGCGGGTTCCTGAAATCTTCTGCGTTGCCAACGTCCACTTTTCCCAGGCGAGCTAGGAAGGTATTATACTTGACCCCGATCATCTTCCTTGGAAAAGGAGAACCAGCATGTCCAAGAAACGCCAACGACAGAGAAAACAAGAAGAACAGGTCCAGATTGCGCGTCAGGAACAACTGATTCGTGCGACCGCGCTGGCGTTGATCGTGCTGGTGATCGTAGGGATTGTCTGGCTGATCTGGCCGCTCATACGACCTACACCACCGGCCACCGCCCGCAAACAATACACCAGTCCGCCTCCTATGGCGATCGACATCACTAAGAAATACTATGCCGCCGTGAGGCTGCAAAAAGGTGGAGAATTTGTCATCGAACTCTATGCCGACAAGGCTCCCAAGACGGTTAACAACTTTGTCTTCCTAGCACGCGAGGGCTTTTACAATGGCGTGACTTTTCACCGAGTCATTGATGGATTTATGGCCCAAGGCGGCGACCCTACCGGCACCGGCGCTGGCGGCCCTGGCTATCAATTTGAAGACGAGTTCAACGACCTTACCTTCGACAAAGCTGGCGTGGTCGCCATGGCCAACGCCGGCCCCAACACCAACGGCAGCCAGTTCTTCATCACCTATGGGCCGGCAGAATGGCTGAACGGACGCCATACCATCTTTGGACAAGTTATCCAAGGGATGGAAGTCGTAGAGAGCTTGCGGCGGCGCGATCCCCAACAAAATCCGGATGATCCAGGTGACGCCATCGAAAGCATCGTCATTTACGAAGAATAACCCTGAAGGCTCCCCCTTGCGGAAACCTTTTACAACCTCATGGCGTCCTCCCTGAGAAAGGAGTTGCCATGAAACCAATCCTGACCTTCCTCAGCCTGCTGGCCTTGCTGCTCTCGGCCTGCGGTTCTTCGATGCCGAATCCTTCTGTATCCATGAACATCGCTCAATCCAACCTACAACGGGAGAAATCGCCCGCCCTTCCCCCCGATGAGATCCGTGTCCTCGTCCGAGGCAACAACGCCTTCGCCCTAGACCTCTACCGCTCGCTTCGCACCTCGGACGACAACCTGATCCTCTCCCCCTTCAGCATTTCCCTCGCCCTAGCCATGACCTACGCCGGCGCCCGCGACGAGACCGCCGCCCAGATGGAACGCGTCCTGCGCTTCCCTGGCCCAGAGCGCACTCATCCAGCGTTCAACGCCCTCGACTTAGCACTCACCCAGCTCAATCCAAGCCCTGACCAAGATCAACAACCCTTCCAACTTCGCCTTGCCAACGCTGTATGGGCGGAGAAAACTCACCCCTTCCGCCAGGAATTTCTAGACCTCCTAGCCCGCTACTACGGCGCTGGCATCCGCCTGGCCGACTTCATCAACCACGGCGAGGCAGCTCGCCAGGAGATCAACCGCTGGGTCGAACAGCAAACCGAAGACAAGATCAAAGACCTGATCCAGCCTGGCGCACTCGATCCCTACACTCGAATGGTGTTGGTGAACGCCATCTACTTCAAGGCTGACTGGCTCACTCCCTTTGAGCCGAGCAACACCCACGATGCGCCGTTCTACCTGTTAGACGGCTCAGAAATCCGAGTGAAGATGATGTCCCAAGCTTTCTACGTTCCCTATGCTGCCGGCGATGGTTGGCAGGCCGTAGAACTCCCCTATGCCGTCCAAACCACCTCCATGCTCATCGTCGTTCCCGATGCCGGGCGTTTTACCGAGATCGAGTCCGCCCTAGATGAGGCCGGCCTGGAGGCCATCCTGAACTCCATGCAGTCGGTCAGCATCGAATTGGGATTGCCCAAATTCCAATTCACCTCCCAGTTCAGCCTTCCTTCCTCCCTGGCTGCACTCGGCATGACCGACGCCTTCGATCCGACATTAGCCGACTTCTCGGGCATGACCGGCGAGCGCGACCTACACATCAGCGATGCGATTCACCAAGCCTTCATTGCAGTGGACGAGAAAGGCACCGAAGCTGCAGCCACAACAGCGGTGGTCATACAAATAACCTCCGCTCATCTCTTTGACATCATGTTCACGATTGATCGTCCCTTCCTCTTCTTCATTCGAGATACAGTCAACGGGCAGATTCTGTTCATGGGTCGCGTCCTCAGTCCAACCCAATAAAGCAGAACGGGCCAACTTCCCAAAACATCAAGCGCAAGGAAATCCCACCCCTGCGCTTTTCCAATTCCCAACTCTCCCCCGTCTTTTTCCATCCCTGGAGCATCTCTCCACTGGGCTAACCAGCCTTCAAACAAACCCGACACCCTTCGCATGATGCGCTCGGTTTGGCTATGGAAGAGAGCTATGTTCCCGTAGGCCTCCCCACCTTGCTCTCCCACCAAATCGGACGCTGCGCAGGATCATCCACAGGAACCTGGTTGAATTGGGCCGCCCAAGCGATCGCCCCCGATTCCCAATCGGCAGCGACAGCGTGATAGTTCTTGATTAAGCTAGGCACCTCGTGGAGCAGAATATCTCGGTTGGCAGAAAGCAACGCTTGGCACATGACCCCCTGCGATTCAAGCCACTTCAACTTGTACAGCTGCATGCACAGCTCGCAAACGCGCCATCCTGCGTCGGCGGAAACGATAACAGCGATCTTCACATAAAAAGCCCAAACCCCGCTTGGCCTGCCACGAGCCTACGGGGTTTGTTGAGGAGAATGCACCTATATTGTACATAATGACTTTAATTCCCTCTGAAGTAGGTTTAAAGCTTAAATTAGAGTTTCTCCCGACATATGGCTAGACGATCTTCTTCGGCCAACGAGGCAGCATCGCTCGGGCGATCTCGCCCGCCAGACGAACGTTGTTATAAAGCAACGACAGGTTAGCGCGCAAAGAACGACCTTGACTCAATTCGTTTACCCGCCGAAGCAAAAAAGGCGTCAACGATTGACCGTGAATGCCCTGGGCAATCGCTTCGCGTGAAGCTTGCTCCTCGATCGGATCGATTTCGTGGCGAGGGAGTTCATCCGCTTCAGGGATCGGTTGGCAAACTAATACTGCCGAGTTCATACCAAGGTCCCAATGAGTGCGGGCAAACTCGGCCGCTTCTTCGGGTGTGTCCACACGGATATTTACCCGCAACCCACTCTGACGAGAGAAGAACGCCGGAAACTCATCTGTGCCATAGCCCAAGACGGGCACACTCAGTGTTTCCAGCAATTCCAGCGTGGCTTCGAGATTCAGGATCGACTTAGCGCCGGCGCATACCACGACCATCGGCGTGAAAGCCAGCGCCTGCAGATCGGCCGAAACATCCATTCGACTCTCCCGATGCACCCCGCCGATTCCTCCCGTAGCGAAGACCCTGATCCCAGCCCGATTAGCAGCCAACATCGTCCCGGCGACGGTCGTGCCGCCGCTCAGCCTTCGAGCAACCGCCGGAGCGAAATCCCGACGACTAATCTTGACCGTTGCTGAGGCGATTAATTCACCGATCTCCTGATCGGTCAAGCCAATGCGGATCCGACCATGTAACACGGCAATTGTTGCTGGGATTACTCCCTGATCCCGCAAGCGCTGTTGGATGGCGCGACCGAATTCTAGGTTGACGGGTTCGGGTAACCCATGGGTGAGAACGGCCGACTCAAGTGCAACCACTGGCTCGTTGTGCTTTAGAGCACGTTGAACCTCTTCCTGAACCACGAAAAAGGGTGGGAGAGAAGTCATCAGATCACCAACTGTTGATAGAGTTTTTCTAGCGAGAGATCGGGGCAAACGGTGCCGGAGTAACGCAAGGTTAGGTAAGCAGCCGAGACGCCCAGGCGAACTGCATCGTCTAGGTCCATTTCATTCACTAGGCCAAAGAGGACAGTTGCGCTCAGGGCATCACCGGCGCCGGTAGGATCCGAGATCGAAGTCTTTATGGCCGGGATGTGGCCGCTGGTCTCCGATGATGCATAGACCACGCCAAACTCGGCTAAGGTAATGATAGCGATATCCACGCCGGCCGCAAGCAAGGCTCGAGCGCTTTCTAACGCCGCTTGCCGATTGGACGACTCGAACGGTTGACCGGTCAAAACCGCCGCCTCGGCAACGTTGGGAGTCACCATGTGAAGTTTGCTCAAATGAGGCTTTAATCGCTCGGCCAGAACCGCGGATGTGGGGTCGGCGCACACCGGCACTTTTGCCTTGCGGGCCAACGTGATCACCGTCTTTAGAGTGGCCTCTGAAAGATTCGTATCCACAAATACCAGACGGGCGGTTTCGAAGAGAGCCTGATGTCGGAGGAGATAAGCCGGGGTAAGTTCAGACAGGACGCGCATATCGTCCATGGCAAATTGCAGACGAGCCTGTGGGTCAATCACAGCCATGTAGAAACCAGTGGGAAAACGATTGCTCCGCAGCACTGCCGAAACATCTACGCCGGCCGCGGCCGTATATTCAAGCAATTCCTCACCGGCCCGATCGCGTCCCACTGCGCTGATCAGTTTAGCCGATTGGCCCAGGCGCGCCAAGTTTTCGGCCACGTTGCGGGCAACACCTCCGTAGGAGGCGCGAATGCGTGCTGGGTTGGAGGTGCCGGCCTGAAGGTCCGAATCGATGCGCGCAACGAGGTCCTGGCAGGAAGCCCCAATGAGGAGAATCGAATCAAAAGGCATGTTACACGTCCGGTTTGACCCCTGCAATCACGATGCCGAGGATCTGATGTTGCGGACTCAATTTTACAGGAAAATAGTCTTGACCGCTATCATCAATTTCTACACTGTAACATAAACGGCAGGCGAGTTCAAAGCGGGTGCAAGAGAGCCTGCATCGGGAGGTGCATCGCCCAGTGCGCCGGCGGGCCCAGGCAGATTACCAAGCTCATTGGGCCGCCTACCGAAAGCGCCCTGTGGAACATTCGGATGGTATATTTGTGGGCATGGAATGTGTCATGGCAACAACAGATCGGTATTTTTTAGAACACTCTCAGGATAAAGCTCACCGATGCACAAGCTAATTTGTATCGAATTTCATTGTCACACCTATGCCTCTCCCGACTCGCTGACCTCGCCACTGGCATTAATCGAGGCCGCTCGCCGCAAGGGCATCGACCGTCTGGTGGTAACAGATCACAACACGATTGCCGGCGCACTAGAAGCCCATCGCTTGGCTCCTGAACTTGTGATTATCGGCGAAGAGATCCTGACTAGCCGTGGCGAACTACTGGCAGCTTTTGTTACTGAGGAGATCCCCCCAGGCCTCACGCCGCAAGAGACGATCGAGCGCCTACGCGCTCAACATGCGTTTATCAGCGTCTCGCATCCTTTCGATACCATGCGCAAAGGTGGATGGGCATTAGAGGATTTGCTCGAAATCGCACCTTTGATAGACGCAATCGAGATCTTTAATTCACGTTGTCTGTCGCCCAAGTTTAACCTTCTGGCCCAGGCCTTTGCCCAAGAACATCACCTACCTGGGACAGTGGGTTCAGATGCCCATACTTGCTGGGAACTAGGCCTGAGTCGCATGTTCGTCGCCTCTTTTTCAGGGGCGGATGAATTGCGGCAAGTCATTCGGCAGGCGCACTTTGAGGTTAAGTACGCTTCTCCGCTAGTACATCTCGCTTCCCGTTATGCGTCTTTGCGTAACAAGGGCAGGGGAAAGCATGATTTTGATTGAAAATGTCGAAGGCAAACGTTCGGACTGCCTAACAGCCCCACACTTTTACCAACTTCGGAACAGTCCTGTAGGTGTTTTTTCTATTGTCGGTTTTTTCTACTTTATGCTATAATCTCATTCCGCTGTCGAGAACCTGAAGTAAGGAAGAAGACCTATGGCTGAACAGATTATGAAGGCGCTGGAAGTCGCCTCGAATCCAAATATTCCTGCTCTGCGTCCTGGAGATACGGTTAGCGTTCACGTAAAGATCAAAGAGGGCGATCGCGAGCGAACTCAAGAATTTAAAGGGACGGTGATCCGCCTGACAAAGGGCGGCAACGATGCCACGTTCACTGTGCGACGAATCGCCAGCAATGGCATCGGTGTGGAGCGCACCTTCCTGCTTCGTTCACCGCGCATCGAGAGGGTGGTTGTGGAACGGCACAACGTTGTCCGCCGTGCTAAGTTGTATTTCATGCGTGGGCGCACCGGAAAGTCGGCTCGTCTGAAACAGAAATTCGATTAAGCCACATCACAATCCGTTGCCCAGAGCGTATGCCTCCAAAGGATTGGCCAACTTGCTGAATAAGGTTGGCCGATTTTGTTTTCAGGAGAATGAGAAGAAATTTCGTCGGAGAAGCTACGATAAATTTATGGTTGAGATTCTTGAAAAGCCCTGCCCCTGCTCTACGGGTCACAGCCTTTGCTCCTGATGGCCTGATTGAGGAGATAGAATTGCCGGGCCGACGCTTTGTCGTAGGTGTACAGTAGCACCCTGAATGGCTGATGAACCAGGGTCCCATGCGTAAACTGTTCGAGGCGTTCGTCGAGGCGGGCAAAGCCGACTCTGGCCGGCGCCTTCTTGTTTCTCTTAAACCAAGCGCAGTTGGCCTTCAGCGCCGTTGCTGTCCTCGGTCGTCCGAGCGCCGGCCTTGCGCAAATCCTCAGCGGAAATCCGGGCGACTGTCGCCACCCGATCCCCTTCTTGGGGCGTAATCAACCGAACCCCGCGCGTGGCGCGCCCAGACCGTTTAATATCCTTCACCTTCAGGCGTAGCGTCACGCCGTTGGCGGTGATGATGGTCACATCGTCATCTGGTTGTACGACCCGTGCTGAAGCAATGCGTCCAGTGGCGGCCAGATTTTTTTGATCGATGGTTGCCACGCCGCCGGTAGCCCGTCCTTTTCGGGGATATTCGTTCAGGGGCGTCTGCTTGCCGTACCCGTTGGCAGTTACGATCAAGAGAGAACCGTTCGCCTCGGCGATCGTCATACTGGCTACCCGATCGTCTTCTTCCAAGCGAATGCCCTGAACGCCGCCGGCTGTCCTCCCCATCACGCGAACGCTCTCTTCAGAAAAGCGCAGCACTTGACCCTTTTCGGTGACCAGCAAAACGTCGTCCTGACCGTTGGTCAGGCGTGCCCAACCCAGTTCATCTCCTTCCTCGAGCGACATCGCGATCACACCTGAGGGACGCACTGACGCAAACTCCTTTAATTCGACGCGTTTCACTTTACCGCGCACCGTCGCTAACATACAGTAGCTATGGGACTCAACATTGGAGACCGCCATAGCAGCCGTGATCCGCTCATTCGGTTCCAGGGAAAGGATGTTGACCAAAGGGATGCCCTTGGCCGAACGATCAGCATCTGGAATCTGGTACACTTTTTCTGAGTAGACTTTGCCGCGGTCAGAGAAGAACAAGATGGTGTCCAACGTGTGGGCGGGAAAGAGCATCAGGACTTCGTCCTCTTCCTTGGTGAGATGGCCGATCACCCCACGGCCGCCGCGGGATTGTGAGCGAAATGCAGAGACAGCCATGCGCTTGATGTAGCCGCGCTCGGTCAAGCTGATCAAAACCGTCTCTTCCTGGACCAGGTCTTCTTCATGGAAGTCCTCTTTAGCGTCGGCGGCAATTCGAGTGCGGCGATCATCTCCATACTTTTCGACCAGCTCGTTCATCTCGTCTTTGATCAGGGCCAACACCTTCTTGGGATGGGCCAGCAGATCTTCCAAATAGGCGATCTGAGCGGTCACCTGCCGGTGTTCCTCTTCGAGTTTCCAGCGCTCAAGGGCGGCTAGACGGCGCAGCTGCATGTCCAGAATGGCCTGGGCTTGGTCGGCGCTCAGGCGGAAGCGTCGGATCAGATTCGTTTTGGCCGCCTCGGCATCCTCGGCCTGGCGGATAATGCGGATCACCTCGTCAATGTTTCCCATCGCAACCAACAACCCCTCCAGGATATGCTGTCGGGCGCGGGCTTTGGCCAGCTCAAAATTCGAGCGGCGTACAATTACCGTCTGACGGTGTTCGATAAAAATGCGCAAGGCGCTCTTGAGCGGTAGCAAACGGGGCTCTCCGTCCACCAAGGCCAACATTTGGACGCCGAAGGTGGTTTGCAGCGGTGTAAATTTGTACAGTTGGTTGAGCACCTTGCGGGGTTGAGCACCCCGTTTGAGTTCGATCACAACGCTCAGGCCGCGTCGATCGCTCTCGTCGCGCAGATCGGAAATCTGGTCGAGCTTTTCCTCCCGAACCAATTCGGCAATGCGTTCGATGAGCGCCGCCTTGTTAACCTGGTAGGGGATCTCGGTGATCACGATCTGATACCGTCCCCCCTTGATCTCCTCGATGTGAGCTACGCCGCGAAGTACTAGTCGTCCGCGGCCGGTGGCATAGGCCGAGAGAATCCCCTCTGTGCCGACGATCAGGCCGCCGGTTGGGAAGTCGGGGCCGGGCACAAGGTTCAACAGGTCTTGGATCGGAATATCGTCCATGTGGTCGAAGTGATCGACCAAATAGTTGATTGCAGCGGCGATCTCGCGCAGGTTATGAGGGGGGATGTTGGTTGCCATGCCAACGGCGATGCCAGAGGATCCGTTGAGGAGCAGATTCGGCAAGCGGGCCGGCAACACTGTTGGTTCCTCAAGCGAAGCGTCAAAGTTGGGGACAAAGTCTACTGTGTCTTTGTCAATATCCGCCAGTATCTCCTCGGCCAATCGGTTCAGGCGGGCCTCGGTGTAGCGCATTGCCGCCGGAGCGTCGCCATCAATTGAGCCGAAATTCCCCTGTCCGTCGATCAGGGGATAGCGCATGGAGAAATCCTGAGCCATGCGCACCATAGCATCGTATACTGCAGCATCGCCGTGGGGGTGATATTTTCCCAACACTTCGCCGACGATCCGGGCCGATTTCTTGTAAGGGCTATTAGAGCGAATGCCCAGCTCATTCATGGCGTAGAGGATACGGCGATGAACGGGCTTGAGGCCGTCGCGCGCATTAGGCAAGGCGCGCGCCACGATTACGCTCATAGCGTAATCCAAATAGGCTTCGCGCATTTGGGTTTCGATGTCAATGGCTCGAACCGTTCCGATATCCATAAAGTTGTTCCTAACTCGAGTTTAGACAAAACTTGGGGCGGTTCTGCCCTTGAGCAAAACCGCCTTCTAGTAGAAACTTGGGGTTGTAAACTCTCAAGCGTCTATCAAACATTAACAGACTTATCGCATTTCGTCAAGCGGTGTATGCGCGTGTCTTTACGGCACGGTGTAACGCCCTGTTGGATGTGCTGGATGCGCTCCTAGCGGCTGGCAGTGAGTCGTCCTTCGCTATGCTCAGCCAGCACAAGCGTTTCCGGCGCAAGCGGCCCAGTCGGTACGCAGCCGTGGACGAAAGCCCGATCGAGTCGGGAGTGCGCTTCCGCAAGGAGCATCTCGGCTGGACCCTGCCCCGCTTTCCGCACGCCGAGACCGGCGATACCTGGACCCTGCCGACGGCGCTGGCGCACTGAATGCTCTTCCTGGCTCGCCCCATCGTGGAGGACACACCCTTGCCCTGGCAAAGGCGGCAGACGCGCCTGACCCCACAGCGGGTACGGCAGAGCCTGAAGCCGATTTTCGCGCCGATCGGCTCGCCGGCCCGAGCACCTAAAACGGTGCAGAAAACCGCCTGGCCGGCCCAACGGAAAGCCGCGAACGCCCAAACCGCGCTACAAAGCGGTCAAGAAGGGCGCCGCGGCGGCGCGGCCCGCCTGCAATGGTAAGGTACAAGTTCTCGCCCTGACTAACCGTCAGGACGATGGCGTTTGTCTAATCTCGAGCCTCAAAAAGGGTGTCAGAGAAGGCAGTTTGTCCCCCGGCAGGAAGCGAGCAAAAAGATCGTGGATACGCAGCATGCTGAGGTCAGGGTCTGGAGGTGTGAATGCACAACCTGTGGGCCTGTCTTTCGGGTCTATCCTAAAGGCGTCAGTCGGAAGCAAATCTCGAAACGGGTGAATGGGATGGCGGTGATGCTGTACCTGCTGGGATTGAGCTACGAAGCGGTCGAGATTGCGTCGAATAGCCTTGGCATAGGGATTGGAACAACGAGTGTGTATTGGGCAGTACAGGCGATAGCAGAACAAGCGCCGGGGCTAAAGCGTGAGCTGCTCCGCTCTTGCCATCGGCCGCCTGATCACTTTGGCCGGCAATCATCTATCGCATGGCTTGCCTTTGGCTGATTTGATGGCGTAACCTAAGAAATGGCCAGCAGAGTTGCCGCCCTCCCTGTTAGTTTACCCGTCTTTTACTAACTCACCTTACGCAGTTGGAGTAAACTTGGTGCATGAAAAACGGCAAACTCTTTGACCTGTACAGCGATTATCTG
>OGCI01001709.1_pt1 | contig 17198 bp, 11 predicted proteins | sample 1570021 | NCBI WGS metagenome assembly OGCI01 (sample SAMN06264664, study PRJEB24512) | hot springs metagenome | isolation source: Hot spring water | place: South Africa: Tshipise | collected 2015-06-21 | reverse complement strand
CGCCAGTACTCGTCGCTGCTCTTGTCTCTCTGCGGCGCGCTAATCGCGGCGAGGTCAACGTCGTTCATCGCGTGAAGCTGTTTGCGTTCTTCTGGTTGGTGGTGCCCGTCGCCTTCTTCTCTTTCTCCGGCTCGAAGCTCCCCGGATACGTCTTGCCCGCGTTGCCAGGGGCAGCCATTCTCGTCGGCCTTCATTTGGCCGAAACGCTACGGCGCGCGCTGGACCAACGTTGGATCGCTGTTGCGCTCGGCGTGCTCTTCGTCGCGCTTGGCATCGGCGGAGCCGTCTACGCCCTGCGCGAGGCGCAAACGAGCGTTTGGTGCGCTGGATCGGTCGCCATCGTTTTGGTTTCAGTGGGAAGTCGCTTGTTGCTCAGGCGCCGACTCCGTTCAGCAGATGTCTGGTTGACGGGCGGGGCTGTGCTCACGTCGGTGTTGCTGATCTCACTATGCGCCGCCGAGAGCGTCGCGCTGCGTCATTCGACGCGCGATCTGTTGCGACGCGCCGACGCGCTCGGTTTCGGCAAAGCTCCGATCCTCAATCTGCACACGGTGGAGCGAACGGCGGAGTTCTACGGCTCCGGAAGAGTCGTCTACGATGAGCGCGGCGAGCCGCGCAAACTCGAGGGCACTTTTCAAGTTGCCGACATCGTCGCTGCGCATGGTGGGCCGGTGCTCGTCTTCGTTCCGCTGGAGCACGCGCACCAGCTGACCGAAGAAGCGCGTTTACACGCGGAGAAGATCGGCGACAACGGTCAGGTGGCGCTCTTCGCCGTTGACGCGAAGTGATTCGGCGCGCCCTCGCTAAGTTGACGCGCGCGCTTTCGGGCTGCAACATCGGTGCAACAAGATGATGGGCGCAGCTTGCGCGCGCCAGCAGTTGGCGGCTTATGAGACCTCGTCCGCGGAACTTCGATCCTCACCCGTTGCTCTGGCTCGCCGTCTCGTTTGCGGTCGGCATCCTGTGCGCTCCATTTGTCGCTTCGGCCGTCGCGCTTGCAGCCTGCTTCTTCGCTGCTTCATGCGCCGTTCTGCTGCGCGGTCGCGCTCTGGTTGCCACCGTTGCCGTCATGGCCGCTTACCTTTGCGCTGGCGTGGCGGCGTGGCATCTCGAAGAAGCGCGGGCCGGTCAGCGGCTCGGGGCGCTTTACGAGAGAGGACTGATTCCGTCGGGCGAGCCCGTCGCCCTCGACGGCGTACTCGTGCGCGCGCCGGAACGCGCGCCCGACGGCGTGCGGTTGCGAGTCGATGCGCGGCGCATCATCTACTCGGGACAAGAGCGCGAGACCGCGGGCGAAGTCGAACTGTTTCTGCCTTTGCGCGATGCCGCGGCACGCGATGATTACCGGGCGCTGGCGCTCGGTTACGGGGCGCGCGTTCGTGCACTAGTGCGTTTGAAGCGCGAAACGGGCGCGCGCAATCCGGGCGTCGCCTCTCGTCTCGATTGGGCGCGCCGCCTCGGCATCGAAGCTTGGGGCACGATCAAAAGCCCTCTGCTGATCGAACGTTTAAGCGATGAGCGCAGGGGCGGCTTGTTTCGGTTGTTGGAAGAGCATCGCGCGCGCATCGCGCAACGGTTGGATGAGGTCTTCGAGGCGAGGACCGCCGGCGTCATCAAGGCGATGACGCTCGGCGAAAGACATTCTATCTCGCGCGAGACGGGCGAAGCTTTTCGCGAGGGCGGCATCTTCCACCTGCTCGTCATCAGCGGTTCGCACATCGCTTTCATCGGCGGCTTCGCGCTGTTGCTTTCTCGCTGGCTGACGCGCAATCTAGTGTTGCGCTTCCTGTTGACCAACGCTGTCGTTTGGGGCTATGCGCTGTTGGTTGGATTCGACGTGCCCGTGGCGCGCGCGGCCCTGATGTGGACAGCAGTGAGCTTCGGGCCTGTGGTCCAGCGCCGCGCGCCATCGCTCAATGCGCTCGGCGGCGCCGCGCTCGCGTTGCTCGTGTGGAACCCGCGCGCGTTGTTTGATTGGTCCTTTCACCTGACCTTCCTTTCAGTGCTGGCCATCGTCTCTCTGGCGTGGCCCGTTTGCGAGCGGATGCGGGCCGTTGGTGAGTGGCGTCCAACGCGCACGACGCCGCACCCGCCGGAGTGCGTGCGTCCGTTTCGTCTCGTGTCCGAAGCGCTCTACTGGAGCGAGCGGCGGTGGCGGCGCGACATGGCGCGTTTACCTTACAGCTACCGCTTGTTCAAAACGCCGGTGGCTTTGTGGTTCGAACGCTTCGGCCTGCAACGTCCGCTGCGTTACGCGATGGTGGGCGCGATCGTTTCGCTCTCGACGCAGGCGGCGCTCGTTCCCGTGCAGATCATCTACTTTCATCGCATCTCCATCGCCGGATTGCTGTTGAATCTGGTCGCCGGTCCACTGCTCGCGTTGTTGGCGCTATGCGGGCTGTGTGCGCTGTTACTCTCGCCGGTGAGCGACGTCGCTGTGATGTGGTCGGCGGAAGCGAGCACATGGCTCGTGCACACGTTGACGGCGATGGTCGAACCGTTTTCGAAGTTGGGGCTCGCCGCGGTGCGCGTGCCGACGTACTCCGGTTGGCGCGCGGCGATCTATGCGCTCTACTACGTCTTCTTCCTGCTGCTTCTCCGCTCACTCGGCAAATGGGATTGGTCGCGGCCAGAAAACCGAAGCCACAGCGCCGCGTTCTGCGCTTTTGCGCTGACAGTTCTCGCGTGGGTCGTCATCGCTCATCCAGGGAGTGCGCGTCCGGCGGATGGGCTCCTGCATATCGATTTCCTCGATGTCGGTCAAGGCGATGCGACGCTGATCACGTTGCCCGACGGAACGACGCTTCTCGTCGATGGCGGCGGAGAGCCGCTGCGCCTCGAAGAGGAGGATGAACTGGACGCGTTCGAGCCGGACGTGCGCTCCGTCGGTGAGCGCATCGTGGCCGAGCATCTCTGGTGGCGCGGGTTGGATCGCATCGATTATCTCGTCGTGACCCATTCGGATGCCGATCACATCGGCGGAGCGATCGACGTTGCGCGGCTGTTTCGCGTGCGCACGGCGCTGGTCGCCTCGTTCGATTGGACCAGCCCGAACTTCGTTCGGTTCGCTGAAGTCCTGCGCGAACGCGGCGTTCCGCTCGAAAAAGTGGAACGCGGCGACGTGTTACGCAGCCAAGACGTTACGCTCGACGTCCTTTGGCCGCCCGCGGAGAGCGCGGCGCTCGGAGACAATCAACGATCGCTCGTATTACGCATCCGGCATGGCACGCACGCGGTGCTGTTGACCGGCGACATAGACGGCGAAGTGGAACGGAGTCTGGCGCGAACATCGCCAGACGATCTGCAGTGCGATGTCGTCAAGGTGGCGCACCACGGCAGCCGCACCTCTTCCGTTCAAGAGTTCGTCGCACGCACGCGCCCGTCCTTCGCCATCATCTCCGTCAGCAAGCAGTCACCTTTCGGCCATCCACACGAAGAGGTGGTCCGGCGCTGGCGCGATGCAGGCGCGCAAGTGTTGACCACGGCGGAAAGCGGCATGATTAGCGTCCGGTCGGATGGCGAAAGGTTATCGGTCGAGCGGTTCGTTCATTGAACGGCGATCTTGCGAGCGCGCGGCGCAACTTCGCACGTGAGTCGGAAAGGATTCCGAACCAACGTAGAGCGAAGAGTTTCCCCGAACATCGTGCGTGCATCGGAGCGCAACGCGAGCAAACTTTTCGCGCACGCGTTTTCCTCTTGTTGAAAGGTTCACCGTCGAACGGTTAATATGTCATGGTGATTCTTTCGACGCTTGTAGTATATAGAGTGCAAGGTCGAGCGTTGGGATCAGTACGCTCGCCGTCGAAAGCGACAAAGGGGGAGCATGAAGGTGAAAGCCACCGATAACCGGAACCGGCATGAGCTGAGTTCAGCGGAGAAGGAGACGGAGCGCGCGCGACTCGCCAAAGAGCGATTGGAGGAGAGCGCTAATACGCCTCGTCTCGCGCTCCAGCGGCGCAATCGCGCCGCCGCGTTGAACGAAAAAGAGTCCGGCGAACGGCATCTTAAGGTCTGTTTGATCGGTACTTACCCTCCGCGCGAGTGTGGCATCGGAACTTTCACGCGCGACCTGCGCGAATCTATCTGCCAGGCGTCCGACGATGTGGAAGCGTTCGTCATCGCGATGACGAATCCGCCGAACGTTTACAAGTATCCGCCGGAGGTTGTCTTCGAGATCAGGCAGAATCAGTTGAACGATTATCGGCTGGCAGCCGAGTACATCAACTTCTCGGGTGCTGACATCGTTTGCGTGCAGCACGAGTTCGGCATCTTCGGTGGACCGGAAGGACGGTACATTCTCGAACTGCTCAAGAACCTGAACAAACCGGTAGTAACGACGCTGCACACCGTGTTGAGCGAACCGTTGCCTGGCTATCGCGTCTCGCTCATCCGTGTGGCCAACGCGTCGGACCGGCTCGTGGTGCTCAACAGCCGCGCGATTCAGTTGTTGCGCGATGTTTACGGCATCGGTGAAGAAAAGGTCGCGCTCATTCATCACGGCGTGCCTGACGTTCCGTTCGTCGATCCAAACTATTACAAAGACAAGTTCGGCGTCGAGGGTCGCTTCGTGCTGCTCACTTTCGGGTTGCTCAGTCGCAACAAAGGCATCGAGATGATGCTCGACGCTCTGCCCGAGATCGTGCAAGCGCATCCTGAAGTGGTCTACATCGTCCTCGGCGCGACGCATCCGGAAGTGAAACGGCGCGACGGCGAAGAGTACCGCTTGATGTTGAAGCGGCGCGTGCGCGAGCTCGGATTGGAAGATTACGTCATCTTCTACGATCGCTACGTCGACGACGACGAACTGCGCGAATTCTTGGGTGCGTGCGACATCTACGTCACGCCCTATCAGTCGCGCGATCAGATCGTCAGCGGCACGCTCGCCTATGCCGTCGGCATGGGCAAGGCTGTAGTTTCGACGCCGTACCTGTACGCTGAGGAGTTGCTTGCCAACGGGCGCGGTAAGCTGGTCCCGTTCGGAGATTCCAAAGCCCTTGCGCGGACCATCATCCGCTTGATCGAAAACGAGGCGATGCGCCACCAGATGCGCAAGCGCGCTTACAAATTCGGGCGGCAGATGACGTGGCCCGAAGTCGGGCGTGCCTATGTCGAGCTTTTCCGGCAAACGGTGGCCGACTATCAAGGACGGGCGACGGCGGCGTTGCCCTTCGTGCGACCGAGTTTGGATGTGCCCGAAATCAAGCTGGACCACCTCGTGCGGTTGACTGATGATACGGGCTTGATTCAACACGCGACTTATGGCATACCGGATCGTCGCTTCGGCTACTCGACCGACGATGCCGGGCGCGCATTGGTGGTCACCCTGATGCACTACCGCAACTTCGAGGATCCGACGGCGCTGAAACTTGCCACGACCTACCTGAGCTTTTTGCAACTGGCGCAGTGTCCCGACGGGCGCTTCCACAACTTCATGAACTACGCGCGCCGGTTCACGGACGAAGTGGGCAGCGAAGACACGCTTGGGCGTGCGCTTTGGGGCGTCGGCATGGCCGTCTCGTTGGGGCCGACCGAAGGGATGCGTGCGCTTGCGCGCGAGATGTTCGAACGTTCGCTCGATGCGCTCGACATGCGCCACCCGCGCGCCATCGGTTACGCGATCTGCGGATTGCACGCCTTTCTGCAGCGGTACGACGGGGCGGCGCTGGTGCGACGCAAGCTCGACGAGTTGGCTTGTCGCTTGGCCTTGATCTACGAATCAGCGCGCACGGACGATTGGCGGTGGTTCGGCGACGAGTTGACCTACGCCAACGCTAAGCCAGCGCAAGCCATGTTGCTTGCTTATCAAGCGACCGGCGATGAACGATTTCTGCGCATCGGACTCGAATCGCTCGATTTCCTGCTCGAGCAAACCTACTCGGGCGGGCAATTCGATTTCGTCGGTAATCAGGGATGGTACCGGCGCGGCGGCGAACGCGCGACCTTCGGGCAGCAACCAATAGAGGCCGGCTACACGGCCGAGGCGTGCGCCGTAGCTTACGAGATCACTGAAAAGAGCTACTATCTGGAGATGGCGCGCGCAGCGGTCGAGTGGTTGCTCGGGCGCAATCGGCTCGGCGCGCGCCTGTATGATCTGGTCACGGGCGCCTGCTCGGACGGTCTCGATCCGCAAGGGCCGAGCCTGAACCAAGGGGCTGAATCGGTCATCTGCTGCCTGTTGGGTTTATTGGCGGCGGCGCGGTTGCGCGAAAAGAAATTGGAGATCGCCGCTGCTGCGTCGGTTTCAGTTGCGCTGCCCGCCCCGCTCGAAGCGGCAGTTACCGGTGATCGAAGCGAAAGTTCCGATTGAAGATGATGATGCAGGGATCTCCCATGGGGCGAAGCCGAACACGCTCCGCCGGGGCGTGGTGTGGCACTGCTTCGACTGAACAAAGCTCTTCCGGCAATCTCGTCCCCAGCGCCCGCACGTTTTCCGAAGACGTACTGGCGCCGTCTACGGAAAAATCAAGCCTTTGGGGGAAAAAGCCCGCATCGGGCATATTCTACTTTCAAGGGGTCCTATGGTTCGATGAATGACAATTTCGTTTGCGATCCGGGAAGAAAGGAAAGATGAAGAACAGCAAATTCAGAGAACTGTTTCGCCGCTATGAAGGCAATCCCATCTTGACAGCTGAGATGTGGCCATACCCGGCTAACAGCGTCTTCAACGCCGGGGCGACGCTTCTTCCGTCGGGCGAAACGCTGCTTTTGGTGCGCGTCGAAGACCGGCGCGGTATCTCGCACCTGACGGCCGCGCGCTCGCCAGACGGCGTCTCCAATTGGCGAATCGACACGGAGCCAACGCTTGTGCCCGACCCGCAGCATTATCCGGAAGAGGTCTGGGGCATCGAGGATCCCCGCATCACGTGGGTCGAGGAACTCAACTGCTTCGTCATCGCCTACACCTCCTACTCAACTTCAGGACCGCTCGTCTCGCTCGCCAAAACCCAGGATTTTCGCTATTTCGAACGCTTGGGCGCGGTGATGCCGCCCGAAGACAAGGATGCGGCGCTCTTCCCGCGTCGTTTCAACGGGCGGTGGGCGCTGATTCACCGGCCCGTGTCGAACTTCCCGCATACCAAAGCGAACATGTGGGTCTCATTTTCGCCTGACCTGCGCCACTGGGGAGACCACACGGTGATGTTGGAAGCGCGGCGCGGCGCGTGGTGGGATGCTAACAAGATCGGTTTGAGTCCGCCGCCGATCGAAACGCCCGAAGGGTGGCTTGTCATCTACCACGGCGTGCGCATAACGCCAGCCGGTTGTCTCTACCGCTTGGGGCTGGCGCTGTTCGATCTGGACGATCCGCGGCAAGTCATTCGCCGCGGCGACGAGTGGATCTTCGGTCCCGACGAACCTTACGAAAGGACGGGCGACGTCGGCGATGTGGTCTTCCCGTGCGGTTTCGTCCACGACACCAAGACGGATGAATTACGCCTCTACTACGGCGCCGCCGATACGTCGATCGCGCTTGCGACGGGAAACGTCCGCGAGCTTCTCGATTGGTTGAAGGAGAACAGTTAAGTGCTGGGCGGCAGCTTCGGAGCCCTTTCTGCCGCTCGCGGCTTCGCGTCGCTCAAGCTGCCACTGACCAAAAAAGCCAAGCCGGCGTTTTCGTTCTGTTGAGCGAGATACACGGAGCATTGAAGATGCGAGTCGCCATGTTGGCGCCCATTTCGTGGCGCGTGCCGCCGCGCCACTACGGGCCGTGGGAACGAGTCGTTTCGCTGTTGACGGAAGGCTTGGTCGAGCGCGGCCTCGACGTGACCTTGTTCGCCACCGCAGACTCGATCACGCGCGCGCGTCTGGTCGGCATTTGCCCGCGCCCATACTCGGAGGACCCGAGCATCGACCCGAAAGTCTGGGAGTGCTTGCATATCTCAGCGGTCTTCGAACGAGCGGCGGAGTTCGATCTCATTCACAATCACTTCGATTTCCTGCCGCTTTCCTACAGCGGGCTGGTCCAGACGCCCGTGGTGACCACGATTCACGGCTTCTCTTCCGAACGGATCGTGCCCGTTTACGAGAAGTACAACGGTCGCACCTACTACGTCGCCATCAGTAACGCGGACCGACACCCCCGGCTCGATTACGTCGCCACCGTTTACCACGGCATCCCGCTCGAAGAGTTCACGTTGCGGCGTGAGGCGGGCGATTATCTCCTCTTCTTCGGACGCATTCACCACGACAAAGGCGCGCGCGAAGCCATCGAGGTCGCGCGGCGCAGCGGCGAGCGCCTGATCATCGCTGGGATCATACAGGATCGTGATTACTTCGCGCGTGAAGTCGAGCCTTTTCTCGACGAGCGCATCCGCTACATCGGTTCCGTCGGACCCGAGCGCCGCGATGAACTCCTCGGCGGAGCCAAGGCGCTGCTTCACCTGATCAACTTCAACGAACCGTTCGGCCTAAGCATGGTGGAGGCGATGGCTTGCGGCACACCAGTCATCGCCACGCCACGCGGTTCAGTCCCCGAAATCATCGAAGATGGCGAGACCGGCTTCATCGTTCGCTCGGTGGATGAGGCCGTGGAGGCGCTCAGCCAGCTACCATCGTTGGATCGCGCGCGCATTCGCGCCCACGTCGAGCGTCGTTTTAGCCGGGAGCGCATGGTTGAAAACTACATCAGCGTGTACGAGGAGGTTCTGCGCATGGAAGACAAACGAGGGCGCACGAGCGCCGATGGGTCGCCGCTTTACGACGAGCGCCCGTGGGGTAGTTTCACCGTGTTGGACGAAGGCGCTGGCTACAAGGTCAAGCGCATAGAGGTCTTGCCGCACAAGCGTCTGAGTTACCAAAAGCACGCGCACCGCGCCGAGCACTGGATGATGGTACAAGGCACGGGAAAAGTGACGTTGGACGGCAAAGAGATTATCGTGCCGACGGGTGGAACCATCGACATCCCCAAGGGCGCCGCCCACCGCATCGAAAACCCGGGTGACGAAAAGCTCATCTTCATCGAAATTCAACGCGGCGACTACCTCGGCGAAGATGACATCGTCCGTTTGGAAGATGATTTCGGACGAGTGTCGTAGTTCGAGCGACGAAGTTAGTCCGAAAGTGGCAACCGAGCCGCGCTTGACCCCTTTTTCGCGCGGCCACAGAGTTGCGCTTCGCTGGCCAGCGTAATGCAAGAACGACATCGACTCTCGTCTCAGAGCGATAGCGCGCGCGACCGCTTCATCCTCGGCGTGAACTATTGGCCCGCGCAAAGCGCCATGCGCTGGTGGCAACGTTTCGCCGAAGGCGAAGTGGACCGAGACTTCGCGCGTCTCGGTCGCGCTGGGTTCGATGTGGTGCGTATCTTCCTCTTGTGGGAAGATTTTCAACCCGCTCCGGAGGTCGTCTCCGAAACGATGCTCGGTCGGCTCGTGCGCGTCGCCGACATCGCCGCTAGCCACAGCCTGCGGCTTATCCCGACGCTCTTCACGGGACACATGAGCGGCGTCAACTGGTTGCCCGCGTGGGCGCTCGACGCGCGAGCGCCGACGTCGCCGCCGCGTTTTCGCCTCATCGCGCAAGACAGAGTCGTGCAAGCCGTGCCGAAAAACTGGTACACGGACGATGCGATCAGCACGGCGCAAGCTCTGCTGGCGCGCACGGCGGCGCAGGCGCTTGCCGGTCACCGGGCGGTCTGGGCATGGGATCTCGGAAACGAAAATTCTAACTGCGTCGTGCCGCCTTCGCGCGAGGCTGGCATCTCGTGGCTTGCGCGCATGGCCGGCGAGATACGCGTCGCAGATCCGGGCCGCCCTGTGACGATCGGGCTACATATGGAAGACCTCGAAGAGGATCGGAAAATCGGTCCGGCCGAGGCCGGGCAAGCTTGCGATTTCCTCTGCATGCACGGTTATCCGCTCTATGCGAGTTGGGCTGCGAGCGAAACCGACGAGCTCGTCTTGCCGTTTCTCGGGCTGGTGACCCATTGGCTCGGCGGGCGCGATGTGCTCTTCGAAGAGTTCGGCGCGCCGACGAAACCTCTCGGATTCGAGGTCGGCGGCGCGGCCTTCAAGTTGCTCTCCGAGGAGGAGGCCGCAAGCTTCACGCGGCGCGCGCTTGTTTCGCTCCACCGCTTCGGCTTGATGGGCGCTGCCGTTTGGTGCGCCAACGACTACAGCGAAAGGATCTGGCACGAACCGCCGCTCGATCAGTCCGTGCACGAGCGCTTCTTCGGCCTGTGGCGTGCCGATGGATCGCCGAAACCAGCTGTCCGCGCAGTGGAATCTTTCGGCGCGAGGGAACGACTCGCTCTGTGCCGCGATCTTTCTTGGGTGGACATCGCGCCCGAAGATTTCTACAAGTCGCCGCGCTGGAACTTGGCCCGCCTCTACAGCCGTTTTCGGACACACTTCGCCGATGAGCCCCAACTTTGAAGTTCGCCAGCGAAAGCCACTGTCTTAGCGCGCTGAGTCGCCTGTCGGCATTTGCCTGTTGCGCTCGATTAGTCTTTCGCTCGTTCGATCTTTGTTGTGATTTCGTTGCCGTCCCCGGCTGCGCGCGCGCTCGAGTTGCTTCCAGCGATGGGTTTAACTTATGCTACGGAGCACGTACTTTCGATCAAGAAGGGAGGAAGCGAACATTGAACAGCAGGGTAGCAACGGGCACGCTCGTGCTGGCACTTCTGGCAGCGGGTTGCGCGCGGAACGAGCAGATGTCGAACGCGAATGTCAACGCCAACGTGGCCGTGAGCAACGTCAACGCCAACATGACCGTCGCGCAGCAGACGCGCCCCGGTCCAGATGACACCGAGATCACCGTCACCGAAGAGAACGGCGTTCGCACTGAGACGCGCATCTTCCGCAATCCGAACAGCCGCGTCGAGAAGGTGGTTGTCACAACGGACCGCAGCGGGCGACGCACGGCGCGCGTTTACTCGCGCACTGGTGAAGTCAAGGAGTTACCGGAGAACAAGGTGGCGGAAGCGCTTGAAGCGACGGGCGACGCGCTAGCCGATGCGGCGGGTTTCGTCGTTGACAAGTCCAAAGAGGCAGCGGGCGCGGTCAAGGAAGGAGCCAGCACGGCGCTTGAGAAGACAGCCGAAGGCGCGGAAGTCGTTGGTGAGAAGACCGTCGAGGGCGCGAAGACGGTCGGTTCCAAGGTCGCGGAAGGTGCCAAGACGGTCGGCGAGAAGACGGCCGAGGGTGCCAAGAAAGCCGGCGAGAAGACCGTCGAAGGCGCCAAAAAGGTCGGCAGCAAGGTGAAAGAAGCGGTGACGCCGTGAACCGGTTCTTCGTGGCCGCGACGACTGTGATCGATCGGGTCATCGATGATCAAAGGCAGCGGGTTTTCACCGCTGTCGCTCTGCGCCGCGAGAAGCTGGCCCACGCCGCCCGAAGTTGATCTAGTGTGATAAAAGACGCGGCAGGCGGCGCGCGGCCATGCTCGTCCCACCATCGCTGGTCGGCAACCCCATCATGGGGTTGCCGACTTCAGCTTTTGCCGGTGTTTCGCCGCACTTGCCGTTTCGTTGAGTCGTGGGCGGAGAAAAGTTGTATACTGGCAGTGTTAAGTTAACGCGGCGGGAGGTGTCGAAGTGACGGAACGTTGGACCGTGATCTGCCCGTGTTGCGAGGCGACGTTGATCATCGATGCGCAGACTGGCGCGATCATCTCGCATGAAGAGAAGAGCAAGCCGCTCGCCTCGCTGGAAGAGATGGCGCGTGAACTTGAAAAGCAGAAGCAGAAGCGCGACCAGATCTTTCAACAAGAACTAAGCTCTCTGCGCGAACGCGAGCGGGTGTTGGAAGAGAAGTTCCGCGAAGCGTTGAAGAAGGCTGAAAAGCAGGGTGAGGGCCCGACCTTCAACCCGCTCGACCTTGATTAGAGCGCTTGCAGCGTTTGGGAAAGTCGAGATAGGAAGAACAAGTTAGAGGCACAAAAGAGCAACGTGCTTCCGACCTCCGGGAGCGAAGCGAGCGCGTTCTAATCATCCAGCGTGCGCTTGTGGCAAAGCGGTCCAGCGCTAGCTTTCTTCAGGCTACCGCATTCCAACCGAAAACTCTCTGCTGCCCTTGTCGTGTGCTGCGCGCCTTGTCCTTTGGCTCGTGTCCGTCAGGCCGATTCTGCTTTCGCCGTTGGCTTCCAGCGAAGCACGGGGCGGCGCGCTGCCGCGGCTTCATCCAGCCGTCCGATGCGCGTCGTGTGCGGCGCATTGCGCACCGTTTCGGGTTCTTCTTCCGCTTCGCGCGCGATGGCGCGCATGGCGGCAACGAATTGGTCCAGTTCTTCGCGCCCGACCGATTCCGTCGGCTCGATCAACATCGCGCCTTGCACGATCAACGGAAAGTAGATCGTCGGCGGATGAAACCCGTAATCGATCAAACGCTTAGCGATGTCGAGCGTGTGCACGCCCTTGCGCGCTTGTCGTTTGTCGGTGAAGACGACTTCGTGCATGGGCGGCGCTTGGTACGGTTTTTCATAGTCGCTCGCGAGCGCCTGAGCGATGTAGCGCGCGTTGAGCACGGCTGCTTCTGTGGCTTCGCGCATACCGTCGGGGCCGTGCGTGAGAATGTAGGCGAGCGCACGCACGGCCATGCCGAAATTGCCGTAGAAGGCGCGAACGCGCCCGATCGACTGGGGCCGGTCGTAATCGAGTTTGAACGCCTCGCCCTCGCGCACGATGCGCGGCACCGGAAGAAAAGGTTCGAGCGCCGCCGTGCAACAGCACGGTCCGGAGCCGGGGCCGCCGCCGCCGTGAGGCGTCGAGAAGGTCTTGTGCAAATTCAGGTGGATGACGTCGACGCCCATGTCTCCGGGGCGCGCCCACCCGACCAGCGCGTTCATGTTCGCTCCGTCCATGTAGACCAAGCCGCCGGCTTCGTGGACGATATGACATATCTCGCGTATGTTGCGCTCGAACAGGCCGAGCGTGTTCGGGTTGGTGAGCATCAAACCGGCGACGTCACCTGTCGCGCAAAGCTCACGCAACTGGTCCAGATCGGTCAATCCTTCGGGAGTGGTGCGCACCGTTTTGACGCGGAAACCGGAAAGGTTGGCCGATGCCGGATTGGTCCCGTGGGCGGAATCGGGAACCAACATCACGTCGCGTCCGTGACCTTTGCCGTCGCGTGCGTCGAGATAGGCGCGAATCAGCATGACGCCGGTCATCTCGCCGTGTGCGCCTGCTGCCGGTTGGAGCGAGACGCCGGGCAGCCCCGTGATCTCGGCCAGATGTTGCTGCAGTTCGTAGAGCACCTCAAGCGCACCTTGCGCCTCTTCTGCCGGTGCGAGTGGGTGAAGGTTGGCGAAGCCAGCGATGCGCGCGACCTTTTCGTTGAGGCGCGAGTTGTACTTCATCGTGCACGAACCGAGCGGGTACATGCCGTGATCCACCGCGTAGTTCCAAGTTGAAAGGCGCGTGAAGTGGCGCACGACGTCCACTTCGCTCAGCTCGGGGACACCTTCGAGATCGTCATCGCGGCGCAGTTCCGCCGGCACAATCTCGTCGATCGGCGTGGGCTCGACATCGAGCGCCGGCAGCCGATAGCCGATGCGTCCACGGCGCGAACGCTCGAAGAGCAAGTCTTCGTTTTGGGTCACGTGCGGCGTTGCTTTGGTGATCTTGCTTCCGTTCATCGGAAATACCTTTCGCTCTGTTTCTCCGTCAGGCCGCCACGGTGGCGACGGCGAGTTGCTTCAAGCCAGCCACGAGCGCATCGATCTCGGCGCGCGTGTTCAGTTCTGTCACGCAGACGAGAAAATCGTTGGGCCGGTCGGCAAAGTAACGCGAAAGCGGCAACCCGCCCGTGATGTTGCGCTCGGTCGCCAATTGCTTGAGCAGTTCATCGGCGCGAACCGGCGCGCGCACGACGAACTCGTTGAAGCGCGGCGCGCTGTAAGGCAGCGAAAAGCCATCGAGCGAAGCGATCTGGCGGGCGGCATAAGCTGCTTTCTGCGCGCATTGGTGGGCCACCTCTTGCAACCCGCGCCGCCCCATGGTCGCCATATAGATGGTCGCCGCCAGCGCGATCAACCCCTCGTTGGTGCAGATGTTCGAGGTCGCTTTTTCGCGGCGGATGTGCTGCTCGCGCGTCGCTAGCGTGAGCACGAAACCACGCCGCCCGTGCTTGTCATGGGCGACGCCGACAAGGCGGCCCGGCATTTGACGCACGAACTTTTCGCGCGTCGCGAACAGCCCGACATACGGGCCGCCGAAAGAGAGCGGCACGCCGAAAGATTGGCCTTCGGCAACGACGATGTCGGCACCGCAATCGCCGGGCGGGCGGAGCAGGCCGAAAGAGGCGCTCTCGGTGACGGCGACGATCAGCATCGCGCCCTTTTGATGGACGAGGTCGGCGAGCTTCGATAGCTCTTCGATGCAGCCGAAGAAGTTCGGCGATTGGACGACGAAAGCCGCCGTGCGGTCATCCACGGTGGCGAGATCAGCGGTCGAGGTGCGACCCGAATGCGGGTCGATGGCGGCGCGCGCCAGTTCTATCCCCGCATGTTGAACGTAGGTGTGGACCACCTCGAAGTATTCAGGATGCACCGCTTCGGAGATGACCACGCGGCTGCGACCCGTGAGCCGCTCGGCCATCAACACCGCCTCGGCCAGCGCCGTCGAACCATCGTACATCGACGCGTTGGCGACATCCATGCCGGTCAGTTGGCAGACCAGCGTCTGAAATTCGAAGACCGCTTGCAGCGTCCCCTGCGACACTTCCGGCTGATACGGCGTGTAGGCGGTGAAGAACTCCGCGCGCGAGATCAAGTGGTCGATGATCGTCGGCGCGTAGTGAGCATAGGCGCCCGCGCCGAGAAAAGAGGGACGGCGCGCCGCCGCATTGCGCGCCGCCAGTTGCTCGAATCTGACGATGATCTCCGGCTCGGAAAGGGCTGCCGGCGTGCGCAGCGGCGCAGTCAACAACAGATCGCGTGGAATCGAATCGAAGAGTTGCTCTGCCGAGTCAAGCCCGATGGCACGCAACATCTCGGCGCGTTCTTCGGGCGAATTGGGTATGTAACGCAATCTACTCCGTCTCCTTCTTGATGTAGTCTTCGTATTCTGCTGCCGTCAACAGACTGTCCACTTCGCCCGGGTCCAGCAGTCGGACGCGAACCATCCATCCATCGCCGTATGGATCGGAGTTGACCTTCTCTGGTTCGTCTTGAAGCGATTCGTTGACCTCGATCACCTCGCCGGAGACGGGTGCGTAGACTTCGGAAACGGCTTTGACCGATTCGACTGAGCCGAACGCATCGTGCGCGGCAAAAGAGTCGCCAACGCGCGGCAGTTCCACGTAGACGATGTCGCCCAGCGAGTGTTGCGCGTAGTCGGTGATGCCGATCACGGCCGTATCACCCTCGACTCTGACCCACTCGTGATCTTTGCTGTAGTGCAAGTCTTCCGGAACGTGTGCCATGAGACCGTTCAGTTCTCCCCCATCTGGACTTTGATGCAAAGCGTCATAATCTGCTGGTGGTTAAATCCCTAACCGAAAACTGTCGCTAAGAGATGACGGCGCGCTCGCTTTTGTTTTTCGCCGCGCTACCGCCGCGGGCGTTTGTAGAAAGGCGTCGGCACGATCTGCGCCGCGAGCAGTCGCCCGCGCACATCAATGTGAATTCTGCGTCCTTCGCTCGCGTGTTCGACGGGAACGTAACCGAGGCCGATGTTCTTCTTCAAGTAGGGCGCTGGGCCAGCCGATGTCGCCCGCCCGCACCGCTGGCCGTCGATAACGATCTCTTGCCCGTCGCGGGCGATGCCGCGCTCGATCATCTCGAAACCGATCAGACGCCGACGAACACCCTCTTGCTTCTGCTTGAGCAACGCTTCGCGCCCGATGAAGTCGCCTTTGTCGAACTTGCAGATCCACTCCAAACCAGCTTCGAGCAAGGTCGTCGTCTCATCTATCTCGTGGCCGTAAAGCGGCATCGCCGCTTCGAGCCGCAGCGTGTTGCGCGCGCCAAGCCCGCACGGGAGCAGGCCGTCTGGTGCGCCGTAGCGGCCGGCCTCAAGCAACTGTTCCCAGAGATGCTCGGCCTTGTCTGGCGGCGCGTAGATCTCGAAGCCATCTTCGCCCGTGTAGCCGGTGCGCGAAATGAGCGACGCGACGCCGCCTACCTCGCCTGCGCGAAAATGGTAGCGCTTGATCTCGTCGAGCGCCGTTTTGGTCAACTTCTGGAGAACGTCGAGGGCAGCCGGTCCTTGAATGGCGAGCTGGCAAAAATCGTCGCTCGCGTTGCGCAGTTCCACTTTCTCGTCGGTCTTGTGTTGTTGGATCCAGTGCCAATCCTTGTCGGTCGTCGCAGCGTTGACGACGAGCATCAGGTGATCCGCTGCCAGACGATAGACCAAGAGATCATCCACCACCGTCCCTTGCGGCGTCGTCAAAGTCGAGTACTGCGCTTGGCCATCGACGAGTTTGGCGACGTTGTTGGAAGTCAGTCGGTTGATGAACGCGATCGCATCGGGGCCGCGCACCTCGATTTCGCCCATGTGCGAAACGTCGAACAACCCGGCGCGGGTGCGCACGCGCATGTGCTCTTCGATGGTCCCGCCCCCGTACTGCACGGGCATCTCCCATCCGCCGAACTCGACCATGCGCGCGCCCATGCGACGGTGAACTTCGTTGAGCGGCGTCTTTTTGAGCGAAAGCTCGGTCACGCGGTTCTCCCTTCGGGTGCGGCGGCGCGCAAGATTTTGGTGCTGGTATGGATGAAGTCGATCAAAAAGGAAACCTAGCACGCCGGGGCGGGCGCGTCAAGCGCGGCGCTTGCCCGAAACGACGAGCAGGCAACGGCGTGCGCAACGTCGAATCGACAGGGCAGCCCGATCAGAACACGAGCTTGCGTCTCGGTCAGGGTACGAGCTTTTGCTAGAAGCTCTTTTCAGGATGGAGCGCATGCAATCTGCTGTCACTTCGGCGCAAGCGCTCGTCAGCCATACGGGGCGCGCCGGTGGGAACAGCAGCGCATACAATGTGTGTTCGGCGCAGAGCGCAGCTTAAAAAGGCCAAAGCAGATCCCGCTTCTTCAGCTTCACGTGCGATCTGTGCTACCACTTCGGCGCAGAGCGCAGTTGCTAGAAACTCTTTTCGCGCACGTCGACGCGGTGGACCACGAAGACGACGCGCAAGGTCTGCGGTCGTTGGTCGAGTGTGGCGGGGACAAAGGCCGGAGCGCGGCGGAGAGCTTCTTCCAGCTCTTCAAGCGCGCGCCGGTCGCGCGGCGGCTGAACCACTTCGGCGAGCGACGCGTAG
>OGCI01001708.1_pt1 | contig 17199 bp, 14 predicted proteins | sample 1570021 | NCBI WGS metagenome assembly OGCI01 (sample SAMN06264664, study PRJEB24512) | hot springs metagenome | isolation source: Hot spring water | place: South Africa: Tshipise | collected 2015-06-21 | reverse complement strand
TTAAGATATGGCTGATCAGGGCGAGATCGTCGTTGTTTCTGGGCTGCCGCGTTCGGGCACGTCCATGCTGATGCACATGTTATGTGCGGGCGGCATGACACCGGTGACAGATCAAATACGGGCGCCCGACGCCGACAATCCCAAAGGTTATTACGAATTTGAGCGCGTGAAGCGTCTGCCGCAAGGCGATGTGGCCTGGCTCGATAGTGCTCGCGACAAGTGTGTTAAGGTGATTTCGGCGCTGTTGATGTATTTGCCGGCCGGTTTTGAGTATAAAGTAATCTTCATGCATCGTCACATTGATGAGGTGCTTGCCTCGCAGCGCAGAATGCTTGCGCGTCGTGAACAGACAAACGTTGAAGACGACGATAACATGAGGGTGCTGTTGCAACAGCACGTCAATGACGTGCGTCTATGGCTCCTCGGGCAACCTCATTTTGCGCTCTTCGACGCGGATTACAATGGGATCCTGGCCGATCCGGCGGGTTGGGCGAGGCGCATCAATGTTTTCCTGGGTGGCCGCCTGGATGTGCGGGCGATGCAGATGGCCGTGGATCCGATGTTATATCGCAATCGCCAATTGTGAGTTGGTCGGCAACCACGATTGAGTTAAAGCTCGACGGCGTCTTATGGCAGATCAAAATGAACGGGCGGCAAGCCCCGATCGCGCCTGGCGAAGCGATGTCCCCGTTGTGCAGCCTGTTTACTCCATCCTCATGCTCGCCCCCACCAGCTTCTTCGCCGACTACGGCTGCCATGTGCGCATCCTGGAGGAGGCGACGGTGCTGCGGCAACTTGGGCATCGGGTCACCATCGCTACTTACTACAACGGCAACGACGTGCCCGGCCTCGACATCCGGCGCACGCTGCCCATCCCCTGGCGCCGGCACTATCTGGTGGGCTCCAGCAAACACAAGATCGCCTTCGACTTCCTCCTGGGCTTGAAGACGCTGGAGTTGCTCATTCGCGGCCGTTATGATATCATCCATGCTCACCTGCACGAAGGCGCGTTGATCGGCGTGGTGCTGGGCTGCCTGTTTCGCGTGCCGGTGGTGTTCGACTTTCAAGGCAGCCTCACCGGCGAGATGGTGGACCACCACTTTTTGCGGCCGGCGAGCCCGGCCTATCGTTTCTTTCGCTGGCTCGAGGCCTGGATCGTGCGCCACGCGCCGGCGATTTTGACGAGCTCTACTCAGGCCGCGCGATTTCTGCAGGAAGAGTTCGGCTGTCGGCCCGAACAGGTGCATGTGCTGCCCGATTGTGTCAACGCCGAGATGTTTCGGCCGGCCGCTGCCTACCTGCCGCAGGAGCTGGCGGCCCTGCGCAGCGAGCTGGGCATCCCGGCCGACCGCAAGCTGATCGTCTATTTGGGGCTCCTGGCCGAGTACCAGGGCACCGGGCTTCTGTTGGAGGCAATGGCGCGCATTTTGGCCGTGCGTCGTGATGTGCATCTGCTATTGATGGGCTTTCCCAACGAGCTGTATTACCGGCAGCAGGCCGAGCGGCTCGGCATCATGGACCACGTCACTTTTACGGGTCGCGTGCCATATCCGCAGGCCCCGCGCTACCTGGCGCTGGGGGATGTCGCCGTCGCGCCGAAGCTGAGCCTGACCGAGGGCGCGGGCAAGTTGCTCAATTACATGGCGGTCGGGTTGCCCACGGTGGCCTTCGATACGCCCGTGGCGCGGCAATATCTGGACAGCGATGGCCTGTATGCGGTGAAGGGGGATGTTGGCAGCCTGGCGGAGAGGTTGCTGACGGCGCTCGCTTCTGCTGCGAGTGAGCTTGTGTCTTCGTGTGGCCGACGTTTGCGCCAGCGCGCGATCGAACAATTCGGTTGGGAACAGGCCGGATTGGCCATCGTTGATATTTATCGCCAGGCGATGCAGAGGGCGGCGCTGCGGAAAGCTTCACAGCCACAACGGGCCACGATCAGCGGCAAGTAGCACGATCTTTGCCAGGTAGAAGGAGTGGTTTGTTGACGGTTCGGTCTCTTCCCCGGTCGTTTTGGATGCGCATCCCTCTGCTTGTGCATGCGCGCGAGTTGCTTCGCTACCGCAATCTGATCGTCAACCTCGTCCTGCGCGACCTTAAGGTGCGCTACAAAAACAGCATCTTCGGCTTTCTGTGGAGCCTGCTGAATCCCCTGGGGATGATGCTCGTTTTTACCATCGTTTTTACGGTGTTGCTGCCCAGCCAGGTCGAGCGTTATCCGATTTTTCTGTTGTGCGGCCTGCTCCCGTGGAATTTTTTCAGCTCTGGGGTGATGGTCGGGATCAACAGCATCACGGGCAACGCCAACCTGGTCAAAAAAGTATATTTTCCGCGTGAAGTCCTCACGATCAGCAGCGTGCTGGCCAACCTGGTGAATTTCCTCCTGGGGCTTGTCGTCCTTTTCGGCGTCCTGCTCGTTTCGCGCGCCGTGTTCAGCCCGTGGCTATGGTTGCTGCCTTTGATCATCTTGATCCAGACCTGCTTCGTCTTGGGCGTTGCCCTGGTGTTAAGCACCCTCAATGTGTTCTACCGCGACACCATCATGATCATGGATGTGGTGATGCTGGCGTGGTTTTTCCTGACGCCCGTTGTTTATCCGGTTGCATCTCTGCCCACCAATTATCAGCTTTGGGGCATGACCATAGATGTGCATCGTTGGATGTACATCCTGAATCCGATGGCTTCGTTGATCGCAGCTTATCGAGATCTGCTCTATTGGGGTTATCGCACGGATCTGGACTTTTTGACGCGCACCGCAGTCACAGCGGTGGCGGTGCTGGCGTTTGGCTATTGGTTTTTCGTTCGTTTCCGCGATCGCTTCGGCGAACGCGTTTAGGGCAAGATGGGGGGAGATATCCGAGGGCGTGACTGACGAGCTGCGCGGAGCGTCTTCGATCAAACATAACAGGAGAGTTTGTGGTGAAGCGTAGATGGTATTTTAGCCGCCTGGTCATCGGCTTCGGGTTCATGGTGGGCCTGGTTTTGTTGCTGATCGTTTCGACAGGCGTGGTCAACGGCGCCACAGCATCGCAGCCAGCTGCGGTTGGCCGCTCCTCTTCGGCGCTGGATGCGAACGTCGCCTTTACCGCCCTGCTGCCGAGCGTGTTCCTGAATACAAGCTCGACGGTGTCGGTGACCTCAGTGTTTTTGCCGAATGTGCTGCATGTGTATCCGGCCGCGCCGCCCCTCTGCCGCTATGGTGTGGCAGCCTGGGGCAAGCAGCTGCAGTGGCTTCCTATATGGCGCGCCGGCTGGACGTTGGATTTCGGCGCGCACAAGCCGCCTCCGGGGATCACGGCCGAATTTGTCCAGGTGATCCGCGTCCGACAAAACAAAAACGGCTGCACATACCTGGATGGCTATACGACCAGGCCGGCGCTCACCGACGACGAATTGGGGGCGCTCATCGCCGCAGTGCCGGGCGCGCTCTGGATCGTCGGCAATGAGCCCGATCGCGGGCCGAATCCGGAGAATTGTCTGGGGCCTGGGCAAGATGACACCTACCCCGAAGTATATGCGCGCGCCTATCACGACACGTATCATTTCATCAAGCAGCGCGACCCTTCGGCGCTGGTTGCCAACGCCGGCCTGATCCAGGTAACGCCAGGGCGATTGCAATACCTCGACAAGATGTGGGCCGAATATCGCCGGTTGTATGGCGCAGATATGCCGGTGGATGTCTGGAATATGCATCTCTACATCTTGCCCGAAGCGCTGCCGGACGGCAGCCCCAACGGGATCGCCAATATCGCGCTTGGCACTGATCCGGCCCTGGCGATCCGGGAGAGCGGTGGCGACCCCAATCGCTGCAGCGATCCGAGTGTTTATTGTTTCGCGGAACATGATGACATGGGGGTGTTTGCCGAGCAGATCGTGGCAATGCGCACATGGATGAAGGCGCACGGGCAGCAGGACAAGCCGCTCATCCTGTCGGAATATTCTCTTCTGTATCCCTATGAGCTGGATGAAGAGGGATGTTTCCTGCAGGATGAATACGGACAATGTTTCACGCCGCAACGGGTGCGCACATTTCTCAGCCGTTCCTTCGAGTATCTGGAGACCGCAGCCGATCCGAACCTCGGCTATCCTCGCGATGGCAATCGCCTGGTGCAGCAGTGGCTGTGGTATGCTGCCTACACCCCGGGCGCAGGTGCGGCCAGCAATCTGGTCAATCCGAATGCAACCGCGCTTACGCTCGTCGGCGAGCAGTTCAGGGACGCCGTCGAGACGCAGCGGGCAGCCATCAATCTCTGGCCGGCCGCCGCCGGCAGCTATTCGGCATATATCGGTTCGTCGGTAGGGACGGCAACCGCCGGGCTCTGGGTGGATATCCTGAATAGTGGAAACACGAATAGTCGGGCTCCCTTCACGATCACTTTCTATGCCGACAGTCAGCTTTCGCAGCCAATCGGTTCGCTTTCGTTTGCTGGTACGTTGCGGGGCTGTAGCATCGGGCCACAAAGGGTCGGCGTCCAATGGGCCGGTTTGACCGCAGGTGTCCATGCGTTTTGGGTTAAAGTTGACAGCAGTAACATGGTTGTTGAAGACGATGAGACGGACAATGTCGCGTCTGGGATCGTGACCGTCTATCATTACGGCACCTTCTTGCCGATCATCTATCGGTAGCACCCAGAAGTGCAGATGGCAATTTCAGGCGCGAGTGCTCTTCCTGGACACTATTTCGATAATCTGAGGAAACAACCTGGCTTTCGGCTGGCTCTGGCCATGCTCATCGGGGGTCTCACGGCTTTCTATTGTATCTTCGCCGAACGGCAAGCTCCCCCCTGGGATCCCACCAGTATGGTGCTTATGGGCCGAGCATTGGTCGAATCGGGCAGCATTCAGTATTATGATCCGAACAATGCTGCAATCGGCCCATATTTCAATCCTCACGGATTCGAAATTCGGGCCCCTGGCGATTCCCAGCCGTATTCGGTGTTTCCGCCGGGTTTTTCGTTGATCCTGGCCGTCTTCTATCGGCTGGTCGGCCTGGATTGGCTTTATCTGGCATCTCCGTTGTTGGCCGGGTTGGGCCTTTGCAGTACGGCAGTGCTCGGATATCGTCTGGGCGGGGCCTGGGGCAGCGTCTTTGCGACGTTGTTGCTGGGAACATCGCACGTGTCGGTCACGTTCGCCACCTCATTGTGGGCCGACGGCCCCAGCCTGGCGTTGTTGCTGACAGGAATCGCGCTGTATGTCCTGGCACAGAAGTCAGGGCGCAGCCTGCTTTTTGTGGGAAGTGGCTTGTGCCTGGGGCTGGTCGTGCTTTCTAAGTTCGTCAATGCGGCCTTTGCAGGCGTAATATTGATGTCCCATCTCCTGGTCGCGCGCAGCGGCAGACGTGTGTTCGGCCTCGGATGGATGAGCCTCGGATTAGCTCCGGGCGTTGTCGGCCTGTTGGCTTATCAAGCACATGCTTATGGGGGGGGCTTTGCCAACGCCTATCACCCATGGGGCCAGAGTCTGTATGATTTTCCGCTCTTTTCGTTGAAGTATCTATTTGTTAAGGCTCCGCCGCCCTGGAATGATATCAGCAGTCAGGCGATTGCTCAGGGCCTATGGCGAGAGATGCATATCTGGTTGTTGTTGGCGGTTGTGGGGTTGTTCCTGTGTCGGCGCCAGGCGCTGGCCTGGTTGTTGGCCCTGGTGGGATGCACCAACATCGCAATCTATGCCGTGAGTGTTTTTGCGCCCAGGCAGTTCATCAATATGCGCTATCTCTTGCCGGCGTTGGCGACCGGTTACCTGTTGGCGGCAGCGACGTTAGCCTGGGTCGTCATGCGGTTGCGCGGCCCCATAATGAAGGGGGTCTTGACCGCAGCAGTAGGATTGATCTGCGTCGGCGGGTTAATTCAGTACACGATACCGGAACTCACCCAGCGCAATACCGGAACGGCCAACGCGATCAGCGTCGTCCAGGCGACAGCCCGGGCGTTCGCCCCTGACTCGGTTGTGCTGGCATACAATCTGGCAGATACTTTTATTCTCTACGGTGAGCGTTCGGTGTTGAACTATCGGCGCGTCAAAGCGCCAGACCTGGCAATGCGCAACCGCCTTGTGTTGGAAGCGATTGATCGGCTCCTGGCGTCTGGCCGATCGGTCTATCTGGTCAAAGATGATGAGAAACTTTTCGGGTCGCTTTATCCGGACATCCAACAGCGTTACACCCTGCGCGAGATGGACACGCCGCTTACGGCATATGAACTCGGTCCGATCGGGCGCAGCAGGTAGCCATGACGATAGCGATCGAATTTCTCGACGTTTCTAAAAAGTTCACGCTGGACTATCAGCGGCCCAATTCGTGGCAGGATGCGCTGGTCAACGCGTTGCAGCGCCGACCGCGCATACGGCCAGACAGTTTTTGGGCGTTGCGCCACGTGAGCTTTCAGGTGAAGACCGGCGAATCGGTGGCGCTGATCGGCGCCAACGGTTCCGGCAAGAGCACCGTTCTCAAGCTGATCTCTCGCATCATCACTCCCACCAGCGGTGTGCTCACCGTGCAGGGGCGGGTCGCCGCGTTGCTTGAGCTGGGCGCCGGTTTTCATCCCGATCTGACCGGACGCGAGAACATTGCCCTGAACGGCTCGATCCTGGGCCTCAGCCGTGCCTTCATCCGCCGCCAGATAGATGAGATCATCGCCTTCTCCGAGCTGGAGCAGTTCATTGATATGCCGGTGCGCAACTACTCCTCGGGCATGGCGATGCGACTGGGGTTCTCCGTCGCCACGGCTTTTCAGCCGGAGATCCTGTTGATTGACGAAGTGTTGGCGGTCGGCGACCAGGCGTTCCAGGACCGCTGCCTGCGGCGCATCAACGAGATCCAGGAGAGTGGCGCCACGGTGATCATGGTGTCCCACGATCTGGGCACGGTGCAGAAGCTCTGCGCTCGCGCCATCTGGCTGGATGCCGGCGTCATCCGCGCCGACGGCCCGACCGATGTCGTCTCCTCTCGCTATCTCGAGGCCTTGTGGACCGCCGAACAGGATCGCGCCCTGGTCGAGCCGACAGCGGAGGAGCCGTCGGCCGACGAGTCCGGCGCGGCTGCAGATGAAGCCGCAGCCGTCGAGGCGGATGCCTCTGGCGGGTTGCAAAGACGTGGCGGCCGGTGGGGCTCTGGCGAGATACGCCTGGAAAAAGCCGATATCCTGGATGCGTGCGAGACACCGCGGGATGTGTTCCGCGCCGGCGAAAAGATGATCGTACGAATGTTTTATCGTGCGCTGCAACCGATCGCGAGACCGGCGTTCGGGGTCTCTATTTACGACCAGCAGGGCTATCGCCTGAACGGCCCCAATACTGTGTGGAGCGGCTTCCCCATAGACGTCGTTCAGGGGCGAGGGGTCGTGGATTACATCGTGGACGCGCTGCCGCTGCTGCCCGGTCGCTACGACCTCACGGTCGCAGTGTATGATCGTCAGGTGATCCACCCGTACGATCACTGGCACCGTATGGTCAGCTTCGTCGTGATCCCTAACGATCTGGAGCGTCAGGATGGCGTGGTCTATATTCCCTGTCGGTGGGCGCATCGGCAGGAAGCGTGAGGCTAACATGGCATCGGACCGGCCAGAGCTGGAGCAGTTGAGCGGTCGCGCAGTGCTGCGCGAACACCGTTTTCGGTCCGATTTTCCGTGGATCGGGCCACTGATCGCCTGGTTTCGTGGTTGTTGGAACAGCGTCTCGACGAAATGGTACGTCAGGCCGTTAATCCAGCAGCAGAGCGAGTTCAACCAGCTCCTGGTTCAGGAGCTGGCGGAAATAAGGGCACTGCTGGAACACCATGAGGCGCATCTGGCCGGGCTGGCCGACGAGCTCCGGCACCATGAGGCGCATCTGGCCGACCTGACGAGCCGGTTGCAGCGCCCTAAGGAGGCCTTGCACGACCGGCTGCGCGATCATGAGGCCTGGCTGATCGCACAGGACCACGAGCAGTCGGAGCTGGTGCGCGATCTGGCCGAGCTGCGGGTGCGGCTAACGCAGCTGCTGCGGTCGGCGCAAGTTTTGAGCCAGCCCGACACCGATGTCGAAGCCGGCTGCGGCGAGACCGGGCGCGCAGATCAGGATGTCTGAGATGGGTTGGCCTGGCCTGCTCGTTTTGGCCGTGCTGGTGAGCGCTGCCCTGTTGTCGGGCGCATTGCTGCTTTTTGGAGTCGGCAAGCGCCTGCGCGACGATCCTCTGGAATTCCTCTTTGCGGGCCTGGCATGCGGCGTGCTGATCTTCGGCTGGCTGGCCTTGCTGCTGGCCGAGATGGGCCTCTTTGCGCTGGGCCGACTGGCAGGGCTATGGGTCGGGCTGACATCGGTGCTGGGCGTGTTTGCCTGGCGGCGGCAACACGCCTATGAGCCGGTGACAAGCCGGCTGCAGCGCCTGAACCGGTGGGAGGCGGCGGCGCTGGCCCTCTGGCTGGTGGCCGCGTCCTGGCTCTTCTTTCGTCCCCATGAATTTATCGCCGGCGCTGCCGATGCCGGGGTGTACGTCAGCCTGGGTGCCAGCATTGCTCGCACCGGCGGCATTCTGATCCACGATCCGCTGCTGGCTGACCTGGATCCGGCGCTCTATCCTGCGTTTCTGCGGCCATTGCCGGCCGGCGAGATGGCGCCTTATTACATCTTTCCGGGCTTCTATGTCCCCAGCGCACCTGCCGGCCTGATCATCCCGCAATTTTATCCGCTGCATCCGGTCTGGCAGGCGGTTGCCTATGCCTTGGGCGGCTTGCGCGCCGAACTGCTGATGACGCCGCTGTGGGGGACGTTAGGCGCGCTGGCGGTTTACTTCACCCTGCGTCGGCTATGGGGCTGGCCTGTTGGCCTGCTGGCACTGGTCGCGTTGTCCGTCACCGCGCTGCAAGCCTGGTTTGCCCGCTATCCCACCACCGAAATGCTGACCCAGTATCTGCTGTGGACGGGCGCCTGGGCGCTGGCCGCGTGGATAGACAGGCAGGAACCGCTCGGCCTGTGGGCCGGTCTGGCCGGCGCCGCGCTGGGCCAGGTGTTCCTGACGCGCATTGATGCGTACGCGTTGCTGGCTCTGCCGGTTCTGGTCGGCCTTTGGCTGCGCCACACGCGCGGCGGACGATGGCAGGACAGATGGTTTTTCGGCTTTTTCATCGTGCTGGCCGCTCACTCGTTGTTGCACGGCGCGTTGCTCAGTACGCCGTATTTTTCCGGTCTGTTCGGCTACAGCCTCAGGCTGCTCACGCGTTTTGCTGCGCCTCTGCTCGGCTTCAGCGGACTGATCGTCGCCGGCTGGCTGCTGGCCCGGCTGCAGCCGCAGCGCTTTCGCCGCCTGGCGGCCTGGGCCGGCGCGCGACGACAGCTTTGGGCCATTCTGGCCGCGGGCGTTGTGGCGGCTGCTGCCGTGTACGGCTATTTCGTGCGGCCCTATCTTGGCGAGGTGCGGGTCAGCGCCTATTGGTATGGCGGCGGCACGGTGCCGAACCTGGATCACGAGAACCTGCTGCGCCTGGGTTGGTACCTGGGACCGGTCGGCATCGCGCTGAGCGTTGCCGGGACAGCCTGGATGCTCATCAAGGAGGCGAACCGGCGCACGGCCTTTTTGCTGGTCACCGGGCTCTTTTTCTCCTTTTTCTATCTGTGGCGAATCCAGGCCAATCCACACCAGATCTATGCCATGCGGCGCTATGTGCCGGTGGTCTTGCCGTTCTTCATCATGACGGCCGCCTGTTTCATCCGTTGGCTTTATCTCCATGGCAAAGGAACGGTGCGCCGATTTCTCGTCATCGGGTTGACAGGCATCTGGTTGTTGGGTATAGTGATGGGGGCGCGCGGCTTTGTGAGCCAGATTGACAATCGGGGATTGAGCGATCAATTGGAACGTTTCAACGCGATGATGCCCGCGCATTCGGTGATCATTTTCGGAGAGGTGGCCCCGATCAGTGTCGGGGACCTCCTGGGGACTCCGCTGCGGTTTCTTTATGGCCACGATGTTCTGACGCTGCGGGCGCCCGACGCGCTCGACCGGCTCCGTTTTGCCGAGGCGGTTCAGCGCTGGCAGCGCGCCGGTCGCCGTGTGTACTGGGCGACTGTGCCTGGCGGTCCGGCCTGGCCTCTGGAGGCGTCGGCGCTCGGCCCGGCTGTCCCTTATCGTTTCGACATGGCAGCCCTGGAATATGCGTACGATCACAAGCCGACGCAGGTGATCGCCCAGAGCTGGCAGTTCTCCCTGGCCGAGGTCGGTGATGTGCGCTGATGCGACGCGCCGGATGCGCATTGCCTGCTTCAGTCCGTTGCCGCCGGAGCGCAGCGGCATCGCCGACTACAGCGCGGAACTCGTGCCGTATCTGGCCGCGGCTGCGCAGATCACGCTGTTCGTCGCGCATCCCGATGCCGTTCCGGACGGATTGCGGGCGGTTTGCGATGTGCAGCATATCGCCGATTACGGGGCTTTGCATCATCGGTACGATCTCGCCTTGTATCAGATGGGGGCCAGCATGTACCACGATGCGATGTACCCCATCCTTCTGCGCTATCCGGGCGTGACGGTGCTGCACGATTTCGGGTTGCATCGTTTTATTGCGACGCGCACCATTTCACGAGGCAATTTCGCCGGCTACGTGCGTGAGATGGGCTACGCGCTGGGTGTGGACGGTGTGGAGCTGGCCTACCGCATCCGGCGCGGGGAGGCTGAGCATCCGTTTTGTTCCGCCCCCCTCAACGAACGGCTGTTGGATCGTAGCCTGGGCATCATCGTTCACAGCCGTTACGTGGCCGAGCAGATTCGCCGCGCGCGTCCTCATGTGGCCGTGCAGGTTGTGTCCGCGCCGATTCGTGCCGATTGGGAGCCATCGCGTTCCCGGCGCGATCTCGGATGTCCTGATGACGCGTTGCTGTTCGTCAGTGCCGGACAGGTCATCTCGGCCAAGCAGCTGACTCTGGCCCTGGAGGCCTTCGCCTGCCTGCGGGCCGATTTTCCACAGGCGCGCTACGTCGTCGTGGGGGATGAGCTTAAGCATGATCTGGACCTGGCGGCCTGGATCGAGCAGCAACGGCTGACCGATGTGGTGACCATGACGGGGTATCTGCCCGACTTGCGCGATTTCGTTTCCTGGATTGCCGCTGCGGATGTGGTGGTCAATTTGCGCTACCCGACGGTGGGCGAGACTTCGGCGACGGCGCTGCGCGGCCTGGCGGCTGGCCATCCGGTGATCGTCTCGGATCATGGGTGGTATGCCGAGCTCCCCGACGATGTGTGCGTGAAGGTGCGGCCGAACGATCTCGAAAGCCTCCTGGCGGCCATGCGGCGCCTGGCGGCCGATCCGATGCTGCGCCAGGCCATCGGGCAGCGCGCCGCGGCCTATGCACAGCGCCAGCATTCGCCTGCGCAGACGGCCAGACAGTATCTGGCGTTTATGGAACAGTTGTTGCAGCGTGCGACCATTTCTGTGAGCAGGAGCAGCAATGGCTGAGGAAGCGGTGGAGGTGCTGCTGGAACGTATCCAGCGTCACTTGGATGCCAGAGTACGGCAGGCGCCGGCCCCGGCGTCTGTGACCGCGATGCGCTCGCGCGTGCCGCAGAGTTTCGTGCCGGCTGTGTACGAGCACCTGGAAGAGGCCGAGGCGGTCATGGAAGGCATCTCCGTCCAGCCGTTCCTGACGCCGCTCCAGATGCCGCTGATCGGCCGCCTCTGGCAAAGGCTGCGGGCCGCCGCGCATCAGCTGGTGGTGTTCTATGTGAACCGACTGGCAGGCGCGCAAGGGGCGTTCAACCGGGAGATCTTCGGCACGGTTGCCGCGCTGGTCGAGGATCTGGATCGCGCGCGTGTGGACAGGGACGCAGAGATCGCCGCGCTTCGTGCCGAGGTGCAGGCGCTGCGCGATGAGGTGGCATCGCTCCGGGCACGGGCCGGAGAGGAAGCCTGATGAAGCTGGCCTTTGTGACGCCCTGGTACGGCCCGGACGCGCCCGGCGGCGCCGAGGCGCTGGCGCGCAGCACGGCCGAGCATCTCGTGCGGCGCGGCGTGCCCGTGGAGGTGCTGACCACCTGCGCCCGTGATGTCTACAGCGATTGGGGCGTCAATCATTATCGCCCGGGGCTCGACCACGTCAACGGCGTGCCGGTGCGGCGGTTTCCGGTGCGTGCGCCGCGCGATCGCCACGCCTTCGACGCGATCAACATGCGGCTGATGGCGGGCGCATCTGTTTCGGCCGCGGACGAAACGGTCTTCATGCGCGAGATGATCAGCAGCCCGCAGTTGCTCGATTACATCGGGGCGCATCGCGACGAATACGTCTTCATCTTCGTCGCCTATATGTTCGGGACGACCTATTGGGGGCTTCAGGTCTGTCCGGAGCGTTCGTGGCTGATGCCTTGCCTCCACGATGAGGCGTATGCGCGAATGGCGATCTATCGGGAGATGTTTGCCCGGGCCAGGGGCTTGCTGTTTCTCTCGCAGCCAGAGCAGAAGCTGGCGCAACGGCTCTACCCGATCGCCGGCAAGCCTGCCCTGCTCATGGGCGCGGGCGTGGACACGGATTATGCGGGCGATGCGGCTGCCTTTCGACAGCGGTATGGCATCCGTGAGCCGTTCATTTTGTACGCGGGCAGGCGAGATCCGGCCAAAAACGTGCCGCTGTTGCTCGAGTATTTTCGCCGCTATCGGCAAAGCCGGCGCTCGGAAGTGTGCCTCGTGCTCACAGGAGATGGCCCATTGCCCGTTGACCTCACGCCGGCTGAAGGGGTGCATGATTTGGGCCGGGTGGATCGCAAGAGCCTGTTCGATGCCTATGCCGCGGCATCGGTGCTCTGTCAGCCCTCGTTGCACGAGAGCTTTTCGTTCGTGCTGATGGAGGCGTGGGTGGCCGGCACGCCGGGGCTGGTGCACGAACGGTGCGCGGTCACCACCGATTTCGTGCGACAGGCCAACGGCGGCCTCTACTTCGCGGATTACGCCGAGTTCGAGGCATGCCTCAGCTTATTGCTGGCGCAACCGGCTTTGCGGCGCCGGTTGGGCGCGCAGGGACAGGCCTACGTGACCGAAAACTTCTCGTGGGCGCAGATCGTGCGTCGCTACGAGCAATTGCTGAGTTTCGATGATGCATAACATTTGTAAAAAGGTGAATCGCGCATGGATGCGGAGCTTCTCAAGGCTGTAGAATACAAGGATGGGCCGGTGGACATCGAAGTCATCATGGAACAGATCCGGGATTATCTTGCCCGGAAGCACGGCAGGGAACGCGTCCGGCCGCCGCAGCGCGCAGTTGCCGGTCGGATCCTCGATCACGATGTGTACGACGAACTTTTCCAGATCAACCATGCCTACGATCAAACCTTTGTGGCACCCTACCTGACGCCGGTCAACATTCCCCTGCTGGGCAGGCTCTGGCAGCGCGTGCGCGGCCTGGCCCATGCGCTGGTCGTGTTTTACGTCAATCGTGCGGCCGAAGCGCAGGCGCGCATCAATGCCTCGGTCGTGCGCGTGCTGAACGGCATCGTCAGCAGCATTGACGCCGACCAGACGCCGGAACGCGTGGAGCGATTGGAGAAGCGTGTGGCCGAGCTGGAGCGACAGCTCAAGGAGCTGGCAGCGAGCCGGCCAGCGGCTCCGGAGAGACTGGAGAGTGAGTGACGATGCGCATCCACATGATGACGCCGGTGCTCACGACCGGTGATGCCATCGGCAACTATATGATCAGCCTGCAGCGGGTGTTCGCCCAGCTCGGCGTGAGCGTCCGCCTGTATGCGGATTACGTGGATCCGGCCTATCGCTTTCAGGCTCGCCCCACGGCGGCCTATCGGCCGACCGGCCAGGATATCCTCTGGTTCCATTACTCGATCTGGAGCGACAACTTTGCGGTGCTGGAGCGCAGCACGGACTTCAAGGTGATGGATTATCACGGCGTCACCCCGCCGCACCTGATGGCCGATGATCCGCGGTTGGCCGCGTTGTGCGACCGGGCGATCAAAGCGCTGCCCGAGTACAGTCGCGTTTTCGACTGGTGCATCTACCACGCCGACAACGGTCGCTGGGATCTGGAGCAGGCCGGGTACACCCGGTTCTCGAAGGTGCGCCTGCCGGTGGATACCGCCTTCTTCGGCCTGAAAGAGGATGAGGCGCTGGCGTCGCTGCTGCGCCAGCTGGAATACATCCTGTTCGTCGGCCGCATCGTGCCGCAGAAGGATGTGCTGAGCATCGTGCGCGTCTTCGCCGAGGTGCAGAAGCGCCTGCCCCATGCCTGTTTGTTCCTCGTCGGCGGGACGGATGTATTGCCGGCCTATGTTCAACGCGTGCGCGAGGAGATCGAGCACCTGGGCATCGCGGCGCGAGTGCAGATGACGGGCAAGATCAGCGACCGCGCCGCGCTGACGACCATGTATCGCCACGCAAAGTTTCTCATCAGCCTGTCTGAGTGGGAGAATTGCTGTGTGCCGTCGGGCGAGGCGATGTTCTTCGGCCTGCCGGTCATCAATGCCGGAACGGTGCCGATGCCGGAAAACGTCGGCGATGCAGGCGTGGTCATAGATAAGACCGATCCGCAGAGCGCCGGCCGGCTGATCGCATCGGTTTGGAATGACTCGGATACCTATGCTCGATTGCGGGCCAATGCGTTGCGCCGCGCGCCCTGGTTTACTGACGAGGCGTTGACCGAGGCGCTACGTGGGGTGCTGTGCGATTGGGCCGCCGCGTTTGACGGCGATGCTGCTGCCACTGCGTCGAACAAGTAGGGCCTGCGATGCGTCTGGCTTTCGTCGTTCAGCGCTATGGGCTGGAGATCAACGGCGGCTCCGAGGTGCATTGCCGCCAGCTGGCCGAGCGGCTTTCCGCCCACATGCACGTGGAGGTGCTGACCACCTGCGCGGAAGATCATTACACCTGGCGCAACGTCTATCCGGCCGGTCGTGAGCAGATCAACGGCGTCACGGTATGGCGTTTCCCTGTTGATCGCGAACGGAACATGGCAGAGTTCAGCCGTTTCACGGCCGAGCTTTTGAGCCGGCCGCGCACCTACTTCGACGAGATGCGCTGGATGGAGATGCAGGGGCCGCTTTCTTCAGGTCTGCTACATGCTCTGGAGTTGCGACAGGCTCACTACGACCTCTTCTTTTTCATGACCTACCTGTACGCCTCGACCTTCCTGGGCCTGCAGGTTGTCCCCCACAAAAGCGTGCTGCTCGCCACAGCACACGATGATCCGTGGATCCGTTTCAGCATCTATCGCTCGCTGTTTCACCTGCCGCGCGCCTTTGTCTTCAATACAGTCGAAGAGCGCAGTCTGATCCACCGGCTGTTCAGGAACGAGCACATCCCCGGTCAGGTGCTCGGCAACGGTATTGACGCGCGGCGGCTGGCACAGATCGCGACTGCGCCGTCGGTCGATATCTTTGCCGGTCAGCCACGCCTCTCGCCGGCCGACGAATACATCGTTTTTGTCGGTCGGGTTGATCCGAGCAAGGGCTGTGACCAGCTTTTCGATTACTTCACGCGCTACAAGGCCGAAAGCGGCAGCCCCGTCAAGCTGGTGCTGATCGGCAAGCCGACCATGCCGATCCCGCCGCACCCGGACATCGTTGCGCTCGGCTTCTTGAAAGAGGACCCGTATGACTGGATGGCGCGCGCCCGTGCGCTCGTCCTGCCCTCCACCATGGAAAGCCTGTCACTTGTGCTGCTGGAATCGCTGGCGTTGGGCGTGCCGGTGCTGGTCAACGGCGATTGCGATGTGACGCGCGGCCACTGCCGGCGCAGCAACGGCGGGCTCTACTATCGCAGCTACGAAGAATTCGCGGCCGCACTGACCCTGCTGCTGACCCAACCGGCTCTGGCTGCGCAACTCGGCCGGCAGGGCCAGCGCTACGTCCAGGACAATTATGCCTGGGAGGTGGTGGAGCAGCGGTTCGTGGATTGGCTGACGTGGGTGGCCGGCCGGATATCGAAATCAACGTCTTGATCGGTGAGGGGAGAACGATTGATGCGAACATCCCTGCTGGCGCTCGTGTGTTGTCCGGCTTGCCAGGGTATTTTGAGGGGGCTTTGACGATAAATCGAAGCCCCCGTCGTTTTTTCCCGCTGCTGTATTGCCTCGCTGTTATCTTCGGTGCTGAGCGGTTTGTGCTCCCACGCGTTCTATGCTAACATGTGGATGGATTGCGGAGAGGGATTTTATGTGGATTGGAGGGGTGAGTGGTGGATAGGTTAGTATACTCCGCGTTTCGTTTTCGCCTGGTGTATGTTGTCGTCATCGCGGTGCTGGGTTTTGTCTTTTGTGGGCCTCTGATCGGCGCACAATCTGCGCAGGCGCAAATCTCCGTGAACGCTGGCATCCGCAAGGCCCCGCTGGAAATGAAGGCCATCTTGCCGAGCGCGCGCGTGCAGTACGCAGCCCCGGCGGTCGGCGACCTCGACCATGACAGCTATCTGGAAATCGTCGTCGGCACGAGCGATGGTTGGGTTCATGCCGTCAAGCCCAACAGAGCCGCCGGCACACTGCTCTGGTCCTTCGACACCAGAGCAGCGCTGAATGGCGTGGCACACTATGCCAGCGCAACCACGATTCGCGGCGCGCCGCTGATCGCCGATCTGGATCGCGATGGCTGGAACGAGGTCATCGTGCCGATCGGCACCACACCCCAGGAGAACCAAAACGGCGGCATGGTCGTCATCACCCACGACGGTCAACTGGCGCCGGGCTGGCCGCAATTGACTTTCGCCAAGCACTCCGACTATACCGATGGCATCGCCACCCCGGCGACCGTGGCCGATCTGGACAGCGATGGCAACCTGGAGATCATCGCAGGCAGCTTCGATCACCGCGTGTATGCCTGGCATCATGACGGCCAGGCCGTCGCCGGTTGGCCGCAACACGTCTTCGACACCGTCTGGTCATCACCCGCCGTCGGCGACCTGGATCGCGACGGCCTGCCAGAGGTGGTCGTCGGTGTGGATGCTCACTACAGCTCCTACTTCGGCTCGATTGACGGCGGCGCGCTCTATGTCTTTCGGGGCGATGGCTCTCTCTTTCCCGGCTTCCCGGTCTACGTCGCGGCTAACTTCGAGTCCTATCCCGCCCTGGCCGACCTGAACGGAGACGGCTATCTGGATATCGTGATCGGCGGCGGTTCGTTCTACAACCCCGGCAGCGCCGCCTACAAGGTTCACGCCTTTGATCGGTTTGGCCGCTACCTGCCGGGGTGGCCGGTCTCGACCGCCGGCCATGTCACCGGCTCTCCGGGCATCGCCGATATCAACAATGATG
>OGCI01001707.1_pt1 | contig 17203 bp, 14 predicted proteins | sample 1570021 | NCBI WGS metagenome assembly OGCI01 (sample SAMN06264664, study PRJEB24512) | hot springs metagenome | isolation source: Hot spring water | place: South Africa: Tshipise | collected 2015-06-21 | reverse complement strand
CCGCAAAAGAGCAGGGCCGGGTGACCCTCAACCCCCTCAAACATCTCGACCTGATCGGTTCGCTGATGATCATGCTGGTCGGGGTTGGCTGGGCCAGGCCGGTTCCGATCTACCCGCCCAACTTTCGCAGCTACCGCGCGGGTCTTTTTGTCGTTTCGATAGCTGGCATCGTCATCAATCTGCTAATCGCCACGCTGCTGGCGCTGCTTCTGCGCTGGATGCTGGACGTGGGCCATCTGCAGAGCCCCACGGCGATCTGGGAAGTGGTAGCCCGGGTGGCTGTTGTGGCGGCCAGCATCAACCTCACCCTGGCGGTGTTCAACCTTCTGCCCATTCCCCCCCTGGATGGCTCCAAAATTTTGCAGAGTTTTCTGCCCCTGCGCTGGCACCCTTACCTCTGGCGCCTCGAGGGAAACCCCACCTATGCGATTGTGGCCATGCTGCTGTTGCTCACCGTGTTCCGACAGCCTTTGAGCGGCTTCTTGAGCGCAGTACGCGCGCAGTTCTCTAACCTGTTTGGCCTGTAGCTTCGACCTTGCTCAGCCACTGGCGTAAAACCCTCAGGTTATGGGCATCCTCGTGGGTACCCCTGGGGGTTTCCATGATAAAAAGCTTGTCCCGTAGCCTTGCATCGAGCACAAAATCCCTCAGCTCTTCGCCAATCTGGCCCTCCAGCAGGTTGGCGTGGTGGTCAATCTGCGAACCTCGCTCGCCCACCGAGTCGTTGAGGTGAATGACCGGAACCCGGTTCAGGCCGACGGTCTGCTCGAGTTCATCCAGTGCTTTTTTCAGGGTATACCCGGCCGCAAACGCATGGCAGGTATCGAAGCAGACCCCCAGGGGCGTGCCGTCTACCAGCTCGGCCAGGGTGTGCAGGCTGGCCCCCAGCTTTTCACCGCCTCCAGCGGTGTTCTCCAGCAGCAGCTTAGGGCCATTGTTGCCCAGCCCGGCCAGTTCGCGGGCCTTCAGGGCAGCCGCCCTGGCTCTGTCGCCCGGCCCCGACCCCGGGTGCACCACCACATACTCAATGCCCAGTATCTGGGCTTTGGAGAGGTCGTCGGCCAGGCTGAAGACACTCTTCTCCCAGAGCTCCCCTCCGGCGGCCAGATTGACCAGATAAGAGGCATGAATAACCGTGGGCAGGCCACCCAGGTTCTCTTTGCGGGCTCGGAAGCCTTCCACCTCGGCGGCTCGCAGGCTGCGGGTTTTCCAGCTACGGGGGCTCTTGGAAAAAATCTGAATAGCGCTCAGGCCCAGCAAACCGGCCTCTTCGGCGGCCCCGGCAATCCCAAGTTTGCCAGCTATAGAAAGATGAAAACCGTATTTCAATCGAGGATCTCCACTCTTACCTGTACAACCCCTTGCCGATGCATGCCGAGCTGAATCGCCGCCGCATAGGAGAGGTCGATAATCCGGCCCCGAATGTAGGGGCCCCGGTCGTTGATGCGCACCACCGTGCTGCGGCCATTCTGCAGGTTGGTCACGCGAACCCGGGTGCCAAAGGGCAGGGTGCGGTGGGCAGCGGTCAGCTGGAACTTGTTGAAGCGCTCCCCATTGGCGGTACGACGCCCGTGAAACCGCGGCCCATACCAGGAGGCCCAGCCTGTCTGCGCCGCTGGGTTTGCGGTGGCCGGTGCTTCGGGCTCGGCTGGGGCCGGTGGCGGGCGGATAAAGACCCATGGGACAGATTCCTCGACGGGTTCGGAGAGCGGCCACACCTCGAGGTTCATCGGGTCCCAATCTGAGGGGGGAATGGCCAGCTCGAGGCCGGCTGGCAAGGGGTCCTCGATCAGACCGTTGAGCATCATCACTTCGGCGATGCTAACCTGAAACAGCCGGGCGATGCGCTCCAGGGTGTCGCCGGGCTGCACCACATAGCCTTGTCCCCAGGCCATTCCACAGCACACCAGCAGGGCAAGCCAGCGTCTCATAGCTCGATCAGGTGCTTGGGGCTTTTGGAAAGAACCTCGTGCCCGTGCTCGGTCACCAGAGCCAGGTCCTCGATGCGGCACCCCGCCCGGTGGGGGATGTAGACGCCGGGTTCGATGGTCACGATATGGCCCACCTCGAGGGTATCCTCCGAGGTCTCGCTCAGGTTGGGCCCTTCATGGATGAACAGGCCCACCCCATGCCCCAGGCTATGGGTGAAGTATTCTCTGTAACCGCGGCTGGCCAGGTGATTGCGGGCGATCGCGTCGAGTTCCTGGCCCTTTTTCCCAGGGCCCACGGCCTCCAGGGCCAGGGTTTGGGCCTCCAGTACGGCCTGGTAGAGCGAGCGCAGTTCGTCCGAAACCCTGCCAACCGCTACCGTGCGGGTCATGTCGGAGCAGTAGCCCCCCACCACACAGCCAAAGTCCAGGGTGACCAGTTCGCCCAGCTGGATCACGCGCTCGGTGGCACCCCCATGGGGCATGGCGCTGCGCTCCCCCGAGGCGACCGTGGGGGCGAAAGCCAGACCCTCGGAGCCGTTTTTGCGCAGGAAGAACTCGAGCTCCAGCGCGACCTCCATCTCCCGCACGCCGGGCTTCAGGAACGGCAAGATATGGGCAAAGCCCAGATCGGCGAGCTCGGCCGCCTTGCGAATGTGGGCCGCTTCCTCTGCCGATTTGCGTTGGCGCAGGCTCTCGAATACCCCGGTGGTGGGGACGAACTCGAGCTCCGGGAAATCGCGCTTGAAGCCCTCCAGGCTGGCCACGCTCAGGTGTTCTGCCTCGATGCCCACCCGGCCTCGAAAAAACTCTGCGAGCAGCTGGTTCATCTCTGAGCGCTTCAGCAGTATGCGGTGGGGTAAGCGCTGCTGCTGGGCTTCCACAATATAGCGGCCATCGGTGATGAGGGTTGCGCCTGCCGGAGTAATCACGATTTTGGCATCCTTGCCCTCTTTGAAGCCGGACAGGTAGCGCACATTATGGGGACTGGAGACAAAGAGTGCATCGAGGTGAAGATCGTCAAGTAGTTGCTTAAAGTCCACGCCTCGACTTTACCCTAAGGGTGTGTTTTTAGGCTGATAAATAGTTAACGAGCATTGCTATAGTGAAAAAATCACATACGCTCATGGAAATTGAACTCTGACGTGTTACGTTCATTCCTATGCACCCTACTGTTTTCCTCTGGTGGCTGGCTTTGTGCAGCCCGCTGGCCCTGGCCCAGGTCTCTTCCGAAGCGGCCCAGCTCCTCGAGCGAGGCCGCAACGCACTTGGTGGTACGGCCCTGACCAACCTCAAAACCTACCGCGAAGTTACCACCAATATCTACTATACCGCCGACGGCAAAGAGGAAAGCCGCATCGTGACCCTGTTGCTGGTCGATTTCACAAAGAACCGCGTGCGGCTGGAAATCTATGACCCTCGGAGTCTCAACAGCCCCAGCCCCATCCCGCTGGCCTTACAGCAGTACAGCCCCCAGGAGAGTTTTTTTTGGAGCCGTGAGACCTCGCTGCTCCCCTTGCCCGCCCGAGAGCGTGAGCTGCTGCGCTCGAGCCTCTACACCGGCTGGCTTGGCCTGAAGTACGGCAGCAGCAACCGCGAGCGCGCCAGTGTATCGTCGGGCAGCCTGCGCAACCAGACAGGCCGGCTGCTCACGGTCAGTACCCAGGGCTGGGTCAGTACCTATCTGTTTGGCAGCGATGGCTTGCTGTTGGGTGAACGCTTGCTGATTCCTGGTGTGGGGGAGAGCATCACCTTTTTCTCCAACTATCAGACCGTGCAAGGTATACGGGTTCCCCAAAAGTGGGAAAACTATGTGGATGGAAGCCTGGCTGCCAGGGGTGAGCTGATGGAGGTAGAGTTCAACCTGGCCTTTACCGAGGCCGACTTTTTCAAACCCGCACGCTGAAAGTCTGCATAGTCAAATGCCGGCCGGTGTTCCAGAAGACCGGAGCGTGACGCCAGGTTCGAGCAGGTCAGCTCCACTGGTTTTCTAGGCTTTCATAAGGCCAAACTTGACGGTTCCCTCCTCATCGGACAGCTCGGTGATGAAACCCACGGGTTCTTGCTGTACCAGCGAGAGCGCCAGGGTTTCTTCCTGGAGCCTGGAGCCAAAGCGAGCCAGCGATTCGGCATACCTCCCTTCTGCGGCATAGGTCAGGTGGATTCGATCCGATACGTGCAGGTTCATCTCTTTGCGGGCCTGCTGCACCAGCCGGATCAGGTCGCGGCTAAGCCCCTCGAGCAGAAGCCCTTCGTCCAGCGTGACCTCGAGGGCGGCCAGGTAGCCGTCCTGCTCCTGGGCCGAGAAGCCCTCCGGCGAGAGGGCCTCGAGCAGCAGCTCTTCGGGCGCCAGGCGGATCGGCGAACCGTCCTGGCTGATCCCCTCGAGGGTTACGGGCTGCCCAGCCTTGATGGAGCGGGCTACCATCCTGCTGTCGAGGGCTGCCAGAGCAGCCCGAATGGCCGGGAGCTGCTTGCCGTACATTTTGCCCAACAAGGGCAGGTTGGGCAGTACCCGATAGGTGAGAATTTCTTCGCCCAGGGCCAGAACCTCAACCCGTTTGACGTTGAGCTCTTCGGCAATTTCTGAGGCAAAATGGTGCAGCCCGGCCAGTTCAGCCTCGCTGGGGGCCGTAATCAACAGCCTGGGCAGGGGGGTGCGGGTCTTGATGCCGCTGATGGCCCTGGCTCCGCGGGCCAGACCCACTACCCGGACAACGCCTCCCATCTGGGTCAATAAGGTCTCATTCATGAGCGACGGATCGGCCTTGGGCCAGTCCGACAGGTGTACCGATTCGGGGGCCTCAGGATCAATCGAGCGAACCAGGTTCTGCCAGAGGGCCTCGGCCACAAACGGGGTAAAGGGAGCGGCGAGCTTCGCCACCGTCACCAGCGCTTCCCAGAGGGTCGCGTAGGCCGCTTCACGGTCGGCAGCATCCTCATTTTTCCAGAAACGCCGACGGTTGCGGCGCACATACCAGTTGGATAGCTCCTCGACGAACTGCTCGAGCTCCTTACCGGCGCCCCTGGCGTCGTACCGGTCCAGTGCCGCCGTGACCCGCTCGATGAGCTGCTGTTCGCGGGCAACCAGCCACCGATCCATCTCAGGCCGATTCTCAACCGAAGGCCGTTGGCTGAGGTTGGGCTTGTCTAGATTGGCGTAGAGGACGAAAAAGCCATACACATTCCACAGCGTGCCCAGAAAGCCTCGCTGGGCCTCCTGCACCAGACGCTCAGAGAAGCGCTTCTGCTCGCCTGGCTCGGAACCTGTAAAAAGGTACCAGCGCACCGCATCGGCACCGTACTTGTCGAACATCGGGAGGGGCTCGACCACATTGCCCTTGCTCTTGGACATCTTGTGCCCTTTTTCATCTACCAGGTGGCCCAGGCAGATCACGTTCTTGAAGCAAGGCTGGTCGTACAGCAGCGTGGAGATAGCGTGCAGCGAGTAGAACCAACCCCGGGTCTGGTCGATGGCCTCGCAGATGTAGTCGGCGGGAAAGTGCTTCTGCCAGAGCTGGTAGTTCTGTTCGGTGCCAGGGAGGGGCTGGCCTGCACCATCGAGCAGAAGGTGCCACTGGGCGTAGGGCATGGCCCCCGAGTCAAACCACACATCCAGCACCTCCGGCACACGTCGGAAGGTCTTGCCGTTTTTGACGAAGGTGATCTCGTCCACGTAGGGCCGGTGCAAGTCGAGGTCGGACAGGTCGCGCCCGACCAGTTCCGACAGCTCCCGGACGCTGCCCACGCAAATCTGCTCCGAACCGTCCTCCGAGACCCAGAAGGGGAGGGGGGTGCCCCAGTAGCGCTCGCGGCTGATGGCCCAGTCCACGTTGTCTTTGAGCCAGTTGCCGAAGCGCCCGTGCTTGATGTGCTCGGGAATCCAGTTGATTTTTTCGTTGTTTTGCCAGAGCTGCTGTCGGAAGCTCGAGGTCTTGATGTACCAGCTTGGCTTGGCAAAGTAGAGAATGGGGTCGCCGGTGCGGTCGTGGAAGGGGTAACGGTGGCGAATCTGCCCGGCATGGTACATCACCCCCCGCTCTTTCATGATGCGAATCAGGCCTTTGTCGGCATCCTTGAAGAACTTACCGCGCTCGTCGGTCACCTGCATCAGGCCGTACTCGTTGGTACCGAACAGCAACGGGGTGCCATATTTGCGGGCAAGCTCGAGGTCCTCGGCGCCGTAGACCGGGGCTTCGTGCGCGACGCCGGAGCCATCCTCGGCACTGACGAAGTCGGCCAGGGCCACAAAATGCATCACGGGCTTGCCGTCGGTCCGTTTTTGACCCTGCTGCTCAAGGACTCCCAGCTCCACGCACACTTCAGGGAAGGGCGGGGTGTACTCCCACCACTCCAGATCGGCGCCTTGGAGGTGGGCCACGACCTCGAGCACCTCTTTGTGCAGCTCCTTGAGCCGCTCCACGGCCTCAGCGGCAAAAATCAAGTGCCCCGCCGAGGGCGACCGTACCACCGCGTAGTCCATCCCTGGGTTCACCGCGGCCATGGTGTTCGAGGGCAACGTCCAGGGTGTGGTGGTCCAGACCAGGATGGCCAGGTCGTTCAGCTCTTCCAGCTTCACGCCTTGAGCCGCTAGCTTCTCGCGTACGGCCGCGGGCGTGGTCTCGAGCTTGAGTGGGAAGCGCACGTACACGCTGGGGTCGTCGACCTCGCGGTAGCCGTCGGCGATTTCGTTTTGCGACAGGGTGGTGGAAATGCGCGGCGAAAGCGGCACTACCTTGTAGTCCTGCACGATCATGCCCCGCTCCCACATTCGCTTAAGCAGGTTCCACACCGACTCGATGTAGCTGTTGTGATAGGTCACGTAGGCGTTCTCTAGATCCACCCACATGCCCATGCGCTCGGTGAAGTAGTTCCAGTCCTCGATGTTGGCGAAGACCCATTCCCGGCACTGCTGGGTGAATTCGGCAATCTCCTCACGGCTGAGCGATTTGCGTCCCAGGACCCCCAGCTTTTTCTCCACCGCGATCTCGACGGGCAGCCCGTGGGTATCCCAGCCGCCCTTGCGGGTCACGTGGAAGCCTTGCATGGTTTTGTAGCGCGGAAAGATGTCCTTGAAACTGCGGGCCAGCACATGGTGCATGGCGGGCTTGCCGTTGGCTGTGGGCGGACCCTCGTAGAAAACAAACTCGCCGCTGGGTGAGGGCTTCTGATCCGACTTGGCAAAGATGTTTTCTTTCCGCCAGAACGCCAGCACCTCTTCTTCAAGCCTGGGAAAATTGGTTTCGCCTACTTCTTTGAACAGCTTTTTTTCCTCCACCATGACTGGTTCCTTTCTGAGGCAGTTGTCCTGAGCCACCGTCTGGGGGCCTAAAACAAAAAAGCCCGACCTGTGGCTTGATACTTCCTCAGGTGCGGACGAGAGACTCGATGTCGAGTTTTCCCGCGTTACCACCGCACTTCCCGATTTTGGCTGGAGGCCTGAGGTATGACCGGCCTCGAGCTTCAATCTAGGCACTCGAACGCGCTATGCGGGCGCACCCGTTGGGGTCTACGCAGCAGGGCTGTTTCTTCCCAAAAACGTCCGGGGTGATTTTGGGCCCTCAGGTTGCCGCCCGGCTCACACCGTCCCGGGCTCGCTGAATGGGCGCTGCGGGCCTACTCGTCCCGTGTGCTTTACACCGGTCGCAGTGTGTGATATATTCCACTGCTGGCAACCGGCTAACCTGAATGGTAGCAAGCTGCTAATCCCTGCGTCAACAACTAAGCTCTTGTTTCTCATGCCCACTGGGCGATATACTCGCACCGAAAATCCGCACAAATGCAGGCTATGCGGGAAGGAGTGAACAAGGTATGGACCTGTACCTGGATACCGCCGAAGTTAAGGAAATCAGCGAAATCGCCGCCTGGGGCGTGCTGGCAGGCGTCACCACCAATCCTACCCTGATTGCCAAAGCGGGCCGCCCCCTCGAGCCCACTATCAAAGAAATCTGCGAAATCGTCCAGGGGCCAGTCTCGGCCGAGGTCGTCTCTACGGGAGCTGCGGATATGGTGGCTGAGGGACGCCGCCTGGCATCCATCAGCGAGCATGTAGTGGTCAAGCTACCCACCACTGTCGATGGGTTGAAGGCCTGCAAAATCCTCTCTTCCGAAGGCATCCGCGTCAACATGACCCTGGTTTTCTCGGCCAACCAGGCGCTCTTGTGTGCCAAGGCCGGAGCCTGGTGCGTTTCTCCGTTCTTGGGCCGCATTGACGACATCTCCTGGGAAGGCATGGAGCTGGTTCGCGAAATTGTTGAGCTGTTCCAGGTTCAAAACCTCGGTACCCGGGTGCTGGCCGCCTCTATTCGCCATCCGCGGCACGTTACCCAGGCTGCAATGCTGGGCGCCGATATCGCCACCATGCCCGCTAAGGTTTTTCAGCAGCTCGTGAAACACCCCCTAACCGATGCAGGGCTGAAGACCTTCCTGGAGGACTGGGCCAGAGCCAGCGCAAATGTTTAGCCGCTAAGCCTATTCCATAAGAGAACTGGAGCTATTGCAATGCCAAAATCCAGCACAGCCGACCCCACCAACGAAGCCCAGGTGACCGTGACCCGCACGGGCAAGAAAATCCGTCGTAAGGCCGAGACCAAGGTTCCGCTCAGCTACCATGAGCTTTCCAGTCGTATCCTGCCCGAGCTGCACCTGCTGGCTGCCGAAGCCGGTATCCCCAACTACAAAAAGCTCTCCAAAGACGAGCTGGTCATGCTGCTTTTATCCCAGGAAGCCAGCGAAGAAGGCCTGGTGATTGCCAAGGGCTACCTGGAGATCAGCCAGGATGGTTACGGCTTTTTGCAAGAAAGCCTGTACACCATAGAGTCCCGCACGGTGATAGTCTCGGCGGGACTGATCAAGCAGTACCAGCTACGCAGCGGGGACTACATCGTGGGTAAAGCCCGCGTAGCTCGCGAGAACGAGCGCTATGGCACCCTGATGAAGGTGGAGGCGGTCAACAACCTCGACCCCGAGGCCGCTGCCAAACGCCCCAAATTCGACGATCTGATTCCGCAGTTCCCAGACCGTCAGATTATCCTCGAGACTACCGGTGAGGAGTCGTCCAACCGGGTGATCGACCTGCTGGCCCCCATCGGGCGCGGCCAGCGGGGTCTGATTGTAGCGCCACCCAAAGCAGGTAAAACCACCCTGCTGAAAAAGGTGGCTCGAGCCGTCTTGCGCAACGAGCCGGACATCAAGGTAATCGTACTGCTGATCGACGAACGCCCCGAGGAGGTCACCGATTTCCGCGAGTCGGTTGAGGGCGCCGATGTGATTGCCTCGACCTTCGACGAGCCGCCGCAAAACCACATCCGGGTGGCCGAGTTTGTACACGAGCGCAGCCGCCGTATTGTCGAAGAGGGCGGGCACGTCCTGATTCTGCTGGACTCCATCACCCGCCTGGCCAGGGCCAACAACCTGGTCACCCCGCCTACCGGTCGCACCCTGTCGGGCGGGCTGGACTCCGCGGCGCTGCACTTTCCCAAACGTTTTCTGGGTGCTGCCCGCAACATTCGCGGAGGGGGTTCGCTGACCATTCTGGCTACTGCCTTGGTCGAGACCGGCAGCCGCATGGACGACGTGATCTTCGAAGAGTTCAAGGGCACCGGCAACATGGAACTGCACCTCTCGCGCCGCCTGGAAGAACGGCGGATCTTCCCGGCCATTGACATCCTCAAGTCGGGCACCCGACGCGAAGAGCTGCTTCTGGGTGAAGAGGTGATCCAAAAAATGTGGCTGCTGCGCAAGGTGCTGGCCGATATGGACCCCGCCGAGGCCATGGAAATGTTGCTTGGACGACTGTCTCGTACCAAAACCAACAAAGAATTTCTTGCAACTTTGGGGGGGAAATAGGTATACTCCCTGCGGAAGTTCAGTGGGACCGCGGATGTGCAGACGGGAATCGTAAGCGCACCGAGGTTCCGCCGGGTAAGGCCTACCTTGTGGATCTTCCTGGTCAAAAAGTAAACCTTGGAGGTTGACTTTGGCTATAACCGAACTCTTGAGCAGTGCGCTGGCGACGGGCATCCTCGGTTTACCGATGGGACTGTCCCAGGCAAACCTGCCAGGAACCGAGATTGCGGTTGACTCGCCGGCTCGCAAGGGATGGGTCTTGTACACTGTACGGCCCGGCGACACCCTGAGCGAGATTGCCCGCCGATATCGGGTAGACGCCAAGGCCATCATGTACAGCAGCGGTCTGGTGAGAGCTGCTATTCGACCCGGTCAGGTGCTGCGCATCCCCTTGGTTGACGAATCGACCAACGAAAGCCGCCTGCCTCCGGGAGTCCAGACCTACATTGTCCGGCGGGGCGACACCGTGCAGTCGGTGGCCAAGCGCTTCGATCTGACGGTGCTGGGGCTGGTTTCTGCCAACCCTGGCTTGCCTAGCCTGGATCGCCTCGAGGTCGGTTCCACTCTGTATATTCCCACCGGCGAGCCAGGCCTGATACTACGCCTTAAGCAAGGTGAGACCATCCAGGACCTAGCCAGCCGCTTTGGGCTTTCCGTTGCCGAAGTTGCCAGAGCCAATCTCCTGAGCTCGCCCACCGATGTCCAAGCGGGCGATCTGCTGCTTTTGCCAGGGGTGCAGGCCAGAACCACCTACGAGCGCCTTCTGCAAATCCGCGAGGCCGAACGCAAAGCCCGCGAGGAGGAGCAGCGCCGACTCGCCGAAGAACGGCGTCAGCGCGAAGAGGCCCGCCGCAAGCAGCTAGAGGAGCGACGCCTCGAGCAGCAAGCGCGGGCTCGCCTGCAACAGCAGGTGCAAAGCCAGCCGCGTTTGCGCCGCGCCAATGCGGTGGTTGCAGCGGCGGGATACCGCTGGCCCATGACGAATTTTACCATCACGACTTACTTTGGTCGCCGGGGCGTGTTCCAACGTTTTCACACCGGAATTGACCTGGCGGCGCCGATGGGCACCCCGATTTACGCTGCTCGGGCCGGCCAGGTCGACACCGCCGGCTGGAGCCGGTTTGGCTACGGTCTGCACGTAATCCTCGACCACGGAGACAGTCAAGAGACCCTGTACGGGCACATGTCCCGCATCGTGGTGCGCCCAGGCCAGTGGGTGGCTCGAGGTGACCTTATCGGCTACGTGGGCTCAACCGGCTGGAGCACCGGTCCGCACCTACACTTTGAGGTGCGCGTGGGCGGTGCAGCCCGTAACCCTATGGCCTACCTACCGTAGCACTGGGTTCTTTTTAGCGTTGGTTGTCCAGACCAGTGGCCCATCTCGCCGCTTTTTGGGGATGCCCAAAAAGCTCTCGAAAATACAAGTCCCCCAACACCCCCTCAGGAAGAAGGTAGGTATCCATGGGCCCAGCTCTTGGGATGGCCCGGATGTAAGCCAAACCCCTAGGAGGCCAGACAGAAAAGACGTATGCTACGCTGCTGGAGGTAGTGATGGAAAAAGGTACCTTGCGGGTCAAGACAGGATTCGCTGAAATGTTCAAGGGGGGCGTGATCATGGACGTGGTCAACGCCCAGCAGGCCGAAATTGCCCAGGAAGCCGGTGCCGTGGCGGTAATGGCGCTCGAGCGAGTCCCAGCCGACATTCGGGCGCAAGGGGGGGTGGCCCGAATGTCCGATCCCAAGCTAATCAAGGAAATCATCGGAGCGGTCTCGATTCCGGTGATGGCCAAATGCCGGATTGGTCACACTGTGGAGGCCCAGATCCTAGAAGCCCTTGGCGTTGATTTTATCGACGAGTCGGAGGTGCTGACCCCCGCCGATGAGTCGTACCACATCGACAAACACGCTTTTAAGGTACCTTTCGTCTGCGGCGCAACCGATATCGGCGAGGCGCTGCGGCGTATTGGTGAGGGCGCCGCAATGATTCGCACCAAAGGCGAGGCCGGGACGGGCAATGTGGTGGAGGCTGTCCGCCATGCCCGCAGCGTAATGGGTGCGGTGCGTCAGATTCAGGCTCTTCCCCGTGAAGAGCTTATGACCTTTGCCAAGAACCACGGTGCACCATACGAGCTGGTCCTGTGGGTCCATGAAAACGGCAGACTTCCCGTGGTCAACTTTGCGGCGGGTGGCGTTGCAACGCCGGCCGATGCAGCCCTGATGATGCAGCTGGGCATGGACGGGGTGTTCGTGGGTTCGGGCATCTTCAAATCGGGCGACCCCCGCAAGCGGGCCAGGGCCATCGTGCGGGCGGTTACCCATTACAACAACCCCGAGGTGCTGGCAGAGGTTTCGGAGGACCTGGGCGAGGCCATGGTGGGCATCAACCTAGACTTCCTGCCGGAAGAGGAAAAGCTGGCCAAGCGGGGCTGGTAGCCAGGATTCGCGCTTTGGTCCGGTTCCGGGTTGGATGATTGCAAGCCTCTGATGCAGTTTGTACTGACCCGTAACGAACATTCTGGTATGCGGGTGTGGCCATCTGTTGCGCCAGGGTTGCGAGGCGTTGTTCTTGAGTTTATGCGCTGCCACGGTGGGGAGATCTGTATCGGCGCAGCGACGCCAGATGCGCCGATAAGCCAGATAATGATGGATTCGAGAGGATAGGCCTCTAAAGGCTACGCACCGACTTGGTTTGCCATCTGCACCACGGCTTGAATCCTTTAGTCGGATGCCACGCTCGTGCAGCTTACCGGTGCAGTGCTGCAACAGCGTGCTACCACTGGCCGATAGGTTGGTCGAAGCGGGAATAAACCCCGGGTGCAACGTCCTTGCGGGGCCGCACCCCGCACATCAACGGGCAGACCCCGGCCTTCCACCACACAAGCCCCCTTGGTTCAAGAGGGTTGTGGAAGTTGTACTGGGTCTAAGTTGCGCAAATGTTACACAAAGCGTAACGTTTGGGTGTATATTTGTAACGCTATGCCTGTAGAAGCCCTTGGATTGGTTTATTTTGGGGTTACGGCTCTGCTCGTTTTGGTGCTGACCGGGCTGATACCAGCCATAAAGCGACGCCGGCAGGAACAGGCGTTGCTGGTTCTGGAAAAGATGCACTGCTTTGCCCTGAAACACAACACCTTTGTTCGCAACCATCAAGGGGTGCGCTTTGTGGTGGTGTTGGGCACACAGGGCTTTTGCTACATGCTGTCAGGTCAGTTTGTCTCGAGGGAGCGTTTGCTGAAGGCCCTTGGTGAAGAAAACGAGAAGTATTTGCTCAAAGCAGAGGGGGAGGAAAGCCGCCACGGCCCCACCCTTACCCTCATCACCGCCCCGGCCTGAGCCTTAGACTGCATCGCCTTCCTGTTGCGGTGCTCGAGCCTCGAGCGCCGGTCATTACAAGGGTTGCCGTGTGTGGCCGCAAGGCCTGATTCGGCAATCACCGCACAGAGGGTACCCCAGCACCATTCAGAGTTTTTTCCAGGCCCACAGAGCCCGGATTTGGACGCAACCAGCGCTGGTTTGGCTCAACCCCGCTTGAGCTCACTTTTGTGTACTGTCACCAGGCTGCCCTCCTCGGTCATCAGGTCGACGGTTCCAGCCAGCGGGTTGAGCTTGGCCACCTTGCCGCAGGCGCCGGCGATGCTGCAGGCCTTGGCGTTCTTGCGTGGCAACTCAGCCAGCAGCTCTTGGTACTGCTCGTGCTCGTACTGTAGACAGCACAGCAAGCGTCCGCAGGGGCCGGATATCTTTTCCGGGGAAAGCGGTAGTTGCTGATCGCGGGCCATCTTGATGGAGACCTGGGCAAAGTCCTGCAGCCAGGTTGAGCAGCACGACTCCATGCCGCAGGCTCCCAGCGTGCCCAGGTAGGCGGTTTGGTCGCGCGGCCCCAGCGCGATGAACTCGACCCTGGCGCCAGCCAGCTTGTTCAACTCGTGAACCCAGCGACGCAGGTCGATGCGCTCCTCGGCGGAGTAGTGCACCGATATGTGGCTTGCGTCCAGGGTGAACTCACAGCCCAACACCTTGGCCCGGATGCCCTCACGGCGCAAGCGTGCTTTGAGCCACCACCGTACCTCCTCGCTGCGGTTCTTCAGCCGGGCATGCTTATCCAGGTCTTCCGGTGTGGCGATGCGCACCACTTCTCCGACCGCATTGCCCAGGTGGGGCTCGGTACGCACCCTGGCCAGCTCGAGGCCCCGTCCAGTACGCACCACCACCCAGCTATCGACCGGCGGGGCGGGCTGGGTAACCTTGTAGTCGACAATTTTGGGGCTGTGCGCAAACCGCACGCCGACGCACTCCATCTATACCTCCCCTAAGGGCCGAACGAATCTGTTCGGACCCGCAACGTAACAACGAACCGGACTGCCGGGCTCGCAGTCCGCACCCAGACTACGGCAGAACCGCTCTGCAAATCTAGAGCCGGGCCAGCTCGAGGGCCAGCCAGGTGTGAACCAGGTCTTCGTTGACGTAGACCGACAGCGCATCCTGGGCCTGTCTGAGGGCCTCGAGGGCTTCTTTGTAGGCCGGTGCTTCGACCGGCAGAGCCTGTTTCAGCCGACTCCCTAAGTAGGGGAGGGCTTCCTCCATCCCGGCCAGCAGCCTGAGGGCTTCCAGGGTCTGGGCGGGGCCTTTGGGCAGGGCCTCGAGCACCCCCTGAACGCGGCCGGTCAGTTGGGCAAACTCGACCGGGTTCTCCAGGGCCCAGCGCAGCCGTCCCACCGACCCCTGGGCAAAGGCCAGCACCTCGGGATCGCTGCATAGGGCTTGCAGCGTGGCCTGCGGGAGCGGCGCAAAGCTGACCTCGAGGCAGCGGCTTTTCAGGGTGGGTAGCACCAGCTCGTGGCTGGGGGCTATCAGAACCAGGCGGGCATAGGCAGGGGGCTCCTCCAGCACCTTCAGCAGGGCATTGGCTGCGGGCTCGCCCAGCCAGTGGGCCCCATCGATGACCGCAACCTTAGCCTTGAAGCGCGGATAGGTGGCCATCCAGTCCAGCAGGTTGGGTTCTTCACCCTCGCGGGGAGCGATCTGCTCGAGGCGAATTTGCGGTAGGCGAGCCTTTTTGCCGCTTTTGGTCTCGCTTTGAGGGGCAATTTCAAGGTAGTCCGGGTGCGGTTCTAAGCGACAGGCGCTGCAGCGGCCACAGGGTGGAAACCCCAGTTCACAGTTGAGCCCGGAAGCCAGCCACCGAGCGACCGTGCGCCGCCCCACCCCCTCCGGGCCGGTGAACAAAAAGGTCTGGGCCTTCAGTCTGGGTAAAAGCTCGAGGATTCTCTGGTGGCCAAGGATCTGCATACCGAGGGGCTTCAGGTGAGGGATCGCGCTCTTGCTTGCTGGGCTATTTTCCGAGCACCAGGCGTTCGTAGAGCCACATGGGGAACTGCTCGTGGTGCAGGCGGGTGAGCACCTGCTCGAGGTTGTACTTGACACGGAAAAACTCTACGCTTTGCTCCACGGAATCCCAGATGGCATAAGCCGCCCCGGTCACGCCGTCGCGCGGCTGGCCGGTGGAGCCCGGGTTGATGATGGCCCTGGCTTTGGGCGCCAGGATGAGTTCGCCGCCGTTGGCGTAGCGCTGGTAGCGTACCCAGCGTCCCTGAGCGGTGTTGGCATCGGCCGTGGTGGCGTGGCCGCGAACGGTGGTGCTCTCGAGGCTCAGGTAAGCTCCGGCCAGGTGGGTGTGGCCGTGAAACACCCAGCGGTGGGTGGCTTTGTTGAACACATCGCGGGCCTGCTCTACCTCTTCGAGGTAGGCCAGGGGGTCTAGCGGGCTGCCGTGTACCAGCAGGGCCCCCTCGACCTCGGCGGTCCAGGGAAGGCCGGCGAGGTACTCGCGGTTTTCCGGGCTGATGCGTTCGGCCTGCCAGGACAGAATCTCCAGCACCGGCCCATCGATCTGCATGGACTTGATCTCGAGCAGCCAGATGTCGTGGTTGCCCATTACCCCCTTGGCATCCACCGAGCGCAGCCAGTCCAGTACCCGATTGGCGTCGGGGTAGTAGCCTACCGCATCGCCCAAAAAAAGTACCCGTTCGTAGTCCCGGGCTTCCTTGAGGACTGCCTCGAGGGCCGGCCAGTTGCCATGAAGGTCGGATACAATCAGATAACGCACGGCCCCCCCATAATACCCATTAACGCTGCAGACAGCTTCTTGCGGAGTGGATGATGCCCTTGCTTCATGGGCTCAGTCTCCATGCTACCAGCCTTATACCCGGATGCCGGGCAAATGTCCCCATAAGGGGCTCTAGGGCTGGCATGCCATCCCCGGAAAACATCCGAACAGCCCCTGGCCTGAGCGGATACCGGGGCAGCAAAACGGCGATCAACGCCTCAGCTTGAAGCGCTGAATTTTGCCGGTGGTGGTTAGGGGCAGCTCGTCGACATAGTGAATTTCCCTGGGGTAGGCGTGGTGGCCCACCCGTTGACGCACCTCCTGCTGTAGGGCCTGGGTCAGGGCTGGGCTGGGGTGGTGGTCCGGCCGCAGCTTGACGTGGGCCACAATGCGCTGGCCGCGGTCCTCGTCGCCCACGCCCACCACCGCAGCCAGGGCCACCGCAGGGTGGTGCAGCAGGGCTTCCTCCACCTCGAAAGGGCTGATGCGGTAACCCGCGGCCTTGATAAGGTCGTCGGCGCGGGCCTTGAACCACAGGTAGCCCTCGAGGTCGCGGTAGCCCAGGTCGCCGGTGCGCAGGAACGGGCCGATGAACTTCTGCTGGGTGGCCTGGGGGTTGTTCCAGTAGCCCAGGAAGGCCACCGGGTCGGGGGTGCGCAGGGCGATCTCGCCGACCTCCCCTGGGGGTAGGGGCTGGCCCTCGTCGTCGATGATCTCGACCTGGTGGCCGGGGTAGGGCAGGCCCATCGAGCCGGGCCGGATGGGGTCGGTGGTATACGAGTTGCCCACCAACAGGTTGGCCTCGGTCTGGCCGTAAAACTCGTTGACCGGAAGACCGAAGTTTTCGCGTACCCACTCCAGAAGCTCGGCCCCCAGGGGTTCGCCGCCGGAGTGGATGCTTTGCAGAGCGGGGGGGTTTTCGATGCGCCCGAGCTGGCGCAGCAACTTGAGGGCGGTAGGGAAGAGGAAGGTATGGGTGACCCCCTGGTTGCGCAGCAGGTGCAGGGCTTCCTGCGGGTCAAAGCCCCTCGAGCGGTAGGCCACCACCGTATAGCCCTGGGACCAGGCGCACAGCAGCACATTGAGCAGCCCGCCAATCCAGGCCCAGTCCGCCGCCGACCAGAAGGTAGCGGCCTCGCCGGGGAAGTTGCAACCTCGGGGGGTAGCTCGGCTGTCAGGGCCTCGCGGTCAGCCACTAGAAAGCGTGCCCCGGAATGCTCAGCCGGTAACGCAGGGCGTCCTCCCCGAACAGGAGCGAGAGGGGTAGGGCGATGGCCCCCAGTTTGTAGACGGCCAGGTGGGCCAGGGCCAGCTCGAGCGA
>OGCI01001706.1_pt1 | contig 17204 bp, 16 predicted proteins | sample 1570021 | NCBI WGS metagenome assembly OGCI01 (sample SAMN06264664, study PRJEB24512) | hot springs metagenome | isolation source: Hot spring water | place: South Africa: Tshipise | collected 2015-06-21 | reverse complement strand
ACTTTTTCTTCATCGAGACGCTTAATGACTTCGACGAATAATTTTACTGTTTGTTCGTAGTCATCGCGGTGAAGAAGGGCAGCGTGAGAGTGAATGTAGCGCGTCGGGATGGAAATGGTGAGCGCTGGAACGCCGCGCATCGTCATATGGATCGCACCAGCGTCTGTTCCACCGCCTGGCATCGCGTCAAAGCGGTACGGGATGTTCATTTCTTCCGCAACGTTAACGACAAATTCTCGCAATCCTTTGTGAGAAACGAGCGTTGCATCGTATAAAACGATATGCGGTCCACCTCCGAGTTTCCCCATCGCATCTTTTTCTGATACACCTGGTGTATCACCAGCAATGCCAACATCAACCGCAAATGCAATATCTGGTTCGATCGCAAAAGCAGATGTTCGCGCACCGCGCAAGCCCACTTCTTCTTGCACTGTACCAACGCCATACACGACGTTTGGATGATCCACATCTTTTAATTGTTTCAACACATCGATCGCAACGGCACAACCGATGCGGTTATCCCATGCTTTCGCAAGCAACATTTTTTCATTGTTCATCACTGTGAACTCAAAATAAGGAACGATCGCATCGCCTGGGCGCACGCCCCAAGCAAGCGCTTCATCTCGGCTAGAAGCCCCGATATCGATAAACATATCTTTTATTTCAACAGCTTTTCTTCTCGCTTCAACTGGTAAAATGTGCGGCGGTTTCGACCCGATGATCCCAGTAATGTCGCCTTCTTTCGTCACAATCGTCACACGTTGAGCGAGCATGACTTGGCCCCACCAGCCGCCAAGTGGTTGGAAACGGATAAAGCCTTTTTCATCAATTTGCGTCACCATAAAACCAACTTCATCTAAATGACCTGCAATCATCACTTTCGGACCGTTCTCTTTTCCTACTTTCTTCGCAATTAAGCTACCGAGGCGGTCCGTCGTCACTTCATCCGCATACGGAGCGATATACGATCTCATCACTTCACGTACTTCCCGTTCATTCCCTGGAACGCCTTTTGCATCCGTTAACGCTTTCAACATCGTTAACGTTTCATCGAGCTTCTTCACATCTGTCACTCCTCTCTATGTACAACATTCATTATACTAAACATTTCGACAGTTGTTAATAATTGTGACTTTGTCGTTCATGATTTACTTCGTTTTTCGCGATGTACGCACGTTCAATTTGCTGGGCAGTAAAAGAGAGAGCATGAGCAAGCTGAGCGTACGCATACAATAATTGATCGTATGCTTGTTCGTCCATCTTTTCGCGAAACGTCTGAACTGCTTCGAATACGTGTAAAAACTGTTCAACGAGAGGATGACTTTCTTGCACATGCGGCCATTTCACATGCTCATGAAGCGAAAGATCAAGCCCGAGCGATAAAATAAAGTGAAGACCGTCAACATATTCTTCTAAAATCGTTTCGACTGCTGCTGGTGGCTTCGAGCTCCAAAACTTGAAGCAACGCGTTTCATTCGCAAGTTCCCCGATTTCAACAAGAAGAGCTAACAATTTCCGTTCAACTAAACGTTCACCGCGCAATCCGCGCTCCGTCTCAATTCGTTCGTCCAATTGCCGCTGCATAGCGAATAATTTTCTTATATCCATTTTTTCTCCCCCTCTTATAGAAAATGACCATCCCCTCAAGGGAGAATGGTCATTTCTTTTATTACTTGTTTAAGTTTTCTTTTGCGATGTTCGCAAGTTGTGTGAACGCTGCTGCATCATTTACAGCTAAATCAGCAAGCATTTTGCGGTTTACTTCGATGCCTGCAAGCTTTAATCCGTGCATTAAACGGCTGTAAGAAAGACCGTTCATGCGTGCTGCAGCGTTAATGCGCGTAATCCAAAGTTTGCGGAAGTCGCGTTTGCGTTGACGACGATCGCGATACGCATACATTAATGATTTCATCACTTGTTGGTTTGCAACTTTATATAAACGATGTTTCGAACCGAAGTATCCTTTTGCTAGTTTAAGAATTTTTTTACGACGTCTGCGTGTGACTGTACCGCCTTTTACACGTGGCATAACATTTCCCTCCTAAAATTATTTTACGTTGTCTAACAATTGACGAATACGTTTGAAATCGCCTTTTGATACAAGCGTTGCTTTGCGAAGTTTACGCTTTTGTTTTTGTGTTTTGTTAGCGAATAAGTGGCTAGTGAATGCGTGTGAACGTTTTAATTGACCAGTTCCTGTCTTTTTGAAACGCTTCGCTGAGCCTTTGTGAGTTTTCATTTTTGGCATAAGGTGTTCCTCCCTTTTGTTATTTGTCGTTTTTCGGTGCTAGCACTAAAAACATGCTGCGGCCATCCATTTTTGGTGTCGTCTCAACCGTACCAATATCCGCACATGCTTCAGCAAATCGATCAAGCACGCGCTGACCAATTTCTTTATGCGTAATCGCACGTCCTTTAAAACGAATCGTCGCTTTTACTTTATCTCCTTTTTCAAGGAACTTCCGCGCGTTGCGCAATTTCGTGTTGAAGTCATGTTCTTCGATCGTTGGGCTTAAACGAATTTCTTTTACGTTAATCACTTTTTGCTTTTTGCGCGCTTCTTTTTCCTTCTTTTGTTGCTCGAAGCGGAACTTGCCATAATCCATAATGCGGCATACTGGCGGTTTCGCATTTGGCGCAACCATCACTAAATCCAAGTTTAAGCGCGCTGCAATTTCTAACGCTTCTTGTTTCGTTTTAATCCCAAGTTGCTCTCCATTTGGATCGACTAAACGAACTTCACGTGCCCGAATGTTCTCATTAATAATAAAATCTTTGCTAATAACTAGCCACCTCCACGGTTTTTTCAAACTTGTTTGTTAAAGCAGAGGGCACACAACAAAAAACGTGTGGGCACAATACACCCACACGTCTCGATGACAAACGTTGATCGTGTCATTGAACCTGTTAACAGCCAAATGGCGCCGAGCAGGTGAGAAGCGGGTGCTCCTGCTTGTTTCCAAACAAGTATTTACTTTTACCTTAATATATATACCATGAATGTCATGTTATTGTCAACCGATGTTAATTGATCACAACAGATAACACTATAGCAAACATCGAGAGAAAATGCAACTATTTTCGCACTTCTTTTTCGATGAGATCGACAAACGCATGAAGCGGCATCGTTTCACTTGTTTGTTGGCCGTATTTTCTTACGTTTACCGCCTTCTCCTTTACTTCGTTATCGCCGACAACGAGCATGTACGGAATTTTTTGCATTTGTGCTTCACGAATTTTATAGCCGATTTTTTCTTCACGCTCATCGACTTCAACACGGATGCCAGCAGCTTGTAGTGCATGCTTCACTTCATATGCGTAATCGCTATGAACAGATGGAGCGACCGGAATGACTTGTACTTGCACTGGTGCTAACCAAGTCGGGAACGCTCCTTTATACTCCTCGATTAAAAAGGCAACGAAACGCTCCATCGTCGATACAACACCACGATGAATAACGACTGGACGATGCGGTTTTCCATCCTCACCAATGTACGTTAAATCAAAACGTTCCGGTAATAAGAAGTCGAGCTGAACCGTTGATAGCGTTTCGTCTTTACCTAATGCTGTGCGCACTTGCACATCTAGCTTCGGACCGTAAAACGCTGCTTCACCTTCCGCTTCATAATAATCGAGACCGAGCTCATCCATCGCTTCTTTCAACATGCTTTGTGCTTTTTCCCACATCGCATCGTCATCGTAATATTTTTCTTTATCTTGTGGATCACGATAAGACAGACGGAACGAATAATCTGTTAAACCGAAGTCTTTATATACATCTAAAATTAAATTCACGACGCGTTTAAATTCATCTTTAATTTGGTCTGGACGAGCGAAAATGTGCGCGTCGTTTAGCGTCATACCACGCACGCGTTGCAAGCCTGTAAGCGCGCCAGACATTTCGTAACGATGCATCGTGCCGAGCTCGGCAATACGAATTGGCAACTCGCGATAACTATGAATTTTATGCTTATATACCATCATATGATGCGGACAATTCATCGGACGGAGCACAAGTTGCTCGTTATCCATTTCCATTGGCGGGAACATGCCATCTTTGTAGTGATCCCAATGTCCAGACGTTTTATATAACTCTACGCTACCTAGCACCGATGTATATACGTGCTGATAACCGAGGGATAGCTCTTTATCGACGATATAACGTTCAATTGTTCGGCGAATCGTCGCCCCTTTTGGTAGCCAAAGCGGCAAACCTTGCCCGACTTTTTGTGATGTCATAAATAAGTCAAGCTCTTTTCCAAGCTTACGGTGATCGCGTTCTTTCGCTTCTTGTAAAAGGCGTAAATATTCATCTAAATCTTCTTTTTTGAAAAACGCTGTCCCGTAAATGCGTTGTAACATTTTATTTTTGCTGTCGCCACGCCAGTACGCACCAGCGACACTTAACAGTTTAAACTCTTTTATTTTGCCTGTTGACGGCACATGAACTCCGCGGCAAAGATCGAAAAATTCGCCTTGTTCGTAAATGGAGACGACCTCTCCTTCTGGAATGTCGTGAATGAGTTCGATTTTTAAATGGTCACCGATTTCTTCATAACGGCGAATCGCTTCTTCACGGCTCACTTCTTTTCGAACGATGTCGATGTTTTCTTTTACAATTTTTTTCATTTCACTTTCAATTTTCGGCAAGTCTTCCGCTGTAATTGGCACATCAACGTCGATATCGTAGTAAAAGCCGTTTTCGATCACAGGACCAACACCAAGCTTCACATCTTTATACAAACGTTTAATCGCTTGTGCCATTAAGTGGGCTGTACTATGACGCAAAATGTCAAGCGCTTCTGGCATGTCTTGTGTGATGATCGAAATCGCACCGTCTTCTTCAATTGGTGTGCGCAAATCAATGAAACGGTCGTTTAACTTGCCGGCAATCGCTTTTTTCTTCAAGCCTGGGCTAATGGATGCTGCAATATCCTCCGTTGTTACTCCTTTTGGAAACTCCTTTACCGCCCCATCTGGAAATGTGATTTTTACTACATCTGCCAAAATGACTCACTCCTTTTTTAAAAATAAAAAAACTCGTCCCAAAAACGAGGGACGAGTTGGCTTCGTGGTTCCACCCTTCTTTCCGTCTATACAAATACAAAACGAGCGTATAAACGGCTTCATTTCGATAACGGCGTACACCGTCAGCAATTACTGAACGGGCAATCGTCCCATTGTTCACTGCTGAAGTTTAGAGGTGGTAAGTGCATTTTCCGTGTTAGGAAGGTTTCAGCCTATGCCTTCCCTCTCTGTGAACCGTAAAAATACACCCGTGTCCTCATCATCACTTTTGGCTTTATTCACTATGTATGTCATTATAAGCATATTTTTTTGGAAAATCAAGAGGTGTTCGTAGCTCAATTCGCTCTTGAAATACGTTTTGAATCGTTTGAATCATCCCAACATCTGTCGCATCGGTATATATCCATATTTTTTCTGGCGCAATAGAGACGAGCGGTGCTAATACAGATGTATCAATATACATCGGTTGACTCACCATCAATCTACGGTCAATCCACTGCTTCAGTTGCTGAGGTGATAAGTAAACAAATTGCTCATCGAAAAATTGAAACGATCCGTGCTCATATAATACGTGGAGAGCGTTCATTTGCGGTTGACGTAATGCAACAATTTCACGCAACATATGAACAAATGATTGGTATTCTTGCTCTAGTTTGTATTCATCAATGGCTAATTCAACATAATGCATCAGCCGATCATAATACGGTTTTAAACGGAAAGTCATAAGAGACTCAAATGAAAACAACCCTTCATGCAAACATTCGTGCAACGATTGTGCAATTAATTGCTCACGAGACATATTCACTTTTTTCCCAAGACGATAATCATACCTTTCCCCTTCAATAAACGAATAGGCGAGCTGTAAAATTTGCTGTTGTTCTTCTTCAATTTCGTAAAAAAATGTGCGCGAAATGATCGATAAAATCCAGCGTGCCTCAAAAGCGCGAATGATACATGAAGTGAAAATTGGAATAAACAATGCGCGCATGTGCGCAACATCAGGTTCATGAAAAAAAACGGTAATCGCCTTTTCGTCATAAATCACTTTTCCATACGGTTGCGGCGCTTTACTCAATTCAGCAAATAATCGTTGTGCATCTTGTCCATCTTGAAATACGATATGAATCAACGGTGCCCCCCCTTTTTCCGAAACATGCTTGTTTTATATATATGGGGGACACCGTCTGTTTATCACATGTCGATTCGGCGATTTTTTCCTTTCATTTCAATCGGTGTAGCTAAATAAACAATTCGTTCAATGATTCGCGCCGCTTTCACTTGTTCTTCTTCACCACGCTGCGAATGGGCAAGATGATGAGTAAGACGTTTTAAGTCAAAATTGGATGTAAAACATGTCGGCAGATGCTCTAGCATACGATATTGTAAAATCGGCCCGAGCACTTCATCGCGCCACCAGCTTGACATAAGCTCCGCTCCTAAATCATCGAGCATAAGCACGGGTACTTGTTTTGCATATTCGATCGTATCTTGGAATGCATCCGTTTGAAGCGAGGACTTTAACGCGCGAACGAATTCTGGCACATACACAAGAAACGAAGCAATATGTCTTTGGGCTAGCTCGTTTGCCATCGCCGCTAGCAAATACGTTTTTCCAACACCGAACGACCCGTACAAATATAGTCCTTTCATTCGCTTCCCTATTTCATACGTCGATGCAAAGGTGTTCGCTAGCTCAATCGCTTCAATGCGTCCAAGATCATCCGTTGCTAGCTGATCGAATGATGCTTGCAGCATATCACGCGATATAAACAAACTACGAATAAGCGACTGTTGCTTTTTCCGTTCATCATCTTGTACTTTGCGAGCACACCGCTCATATTGTACGTCAATGTTTTTTCCTTGCCAAATTAAGTGAGGAGTATACCCCTTCAGCAAGTTCGGGCATTGTTCTAAACTACGACAACGTTCACAATGCTTACTTTGTTGTACAAATTCATACAACTTGCCGAGATGACGATTAAGCGTTGCATCTGTCACATGATGACTGCGCAAAAAGGCTTGAACATGTGGATCACGTAAAATGTCACGCTTCATCGCCTCATACCGTTCTTTAAAATCGTGTCGATTCATCAAATGGTTGATCGTTTCCCGAATTGGTTTCATCGTTTATCCCCTAACTTTTCGGCTTTTTCAACCGTTCTTCCAACTCGCGCCGTTTTTGTTCTAACTCTTCTTCCGACTTGACTTGCTTTCGTTCAAACTGCGAATAATCCGTTTGCAGCCAATCTGGCAGTAATTCCGTACGAATCGGCTTTTTAGAGCCTTTTTTCTCTTTTTCTTTCATAAACGTTTCATATTCGCGCGCTTCTTTTTTCGCTAGCTCCATCGCTTGTTGTACCGTACGCACCTTTTTTCGCGCCCATGAACTCGCGATTTTTTCAACGTATTTTTTCGGTAATTTCATATCCGTGCGCAGCATAACGTAATAAATTAAAACGTTCATGACACCTGGCGGCAATTTTTGCTTAAACATAATCTCTTCAATGAGCTGCAAATCTGCTAATGCAGGTTCAACGCCACCAGAAAAGTCCATAAGCAATTGTCTTGGTGAGACGGTTTCAAGTTGTTTCATTAAATATTCTTCTTCGTTTTTCGGCTCGGCATGCGCCATCGTTCGTTCTGCTAACGGTTGCACCCGATCATATAAACGCGGGAGCGCTTCCCCTCGTTCAAATTGATACCATTCTTGCGCCGCCTTTCTTAACGCTTCGATGTCAATTTGTTCAGCCGGATCAATGACACCCATCACAATTTTTTGCATATCAAGCGGACCAATGCCATATAAAAAGGCGAGCTTTTTAATCGCCTCTTTCACTTTTTCAGTAATGGCGCGCCGCGGCACAAGATGATGAGACAATCCAGCGTAAAATGCGTCAAAATCAAATATATCGTCTTGCATCGTATACGTTGCTCGTTCTTTTCTCATATACTGTTGCCCGTCTTGGAGCATCACTTCTTGTTTCGCTTCATCGCTTAACTTATGAATCATTTTTTCAGGTTGAACCGATGAAAATACATCATGAAATGAGCGAGTAACAGGTGTAAACGAAGTGTAATCAATGGCACGATCGGAAAAAAACTTTTTCAGCTTTTGGAATTTTGTTTTCCCTACACGGTCATACAAAAAAACATTTAACACACCGTCAGTAAAAAATTGTTCCGGTGTAAGTGGCAAGCGAAGTTCATAAATAAATACTCTTTCATCATCTGCATTCGTTCGTTTCATGTACGTATTTAATAGTCCGATCCCTTCGAGCTTTAAACGCTCAGCATATATGGTCGGCAAGCTACATTGCATAATGGCCATTAAGCTATGGTGCGTCGTCTCTTCCCCCCACAATCGCGCTTGCTCCAGCTCACTCCATAACGTCATATATAAGCTATACGCCTGAGCGCCAACTAAAGGTTGATATAACAGCGTCAACACTTTTCTGTCAAGCTCACTTAACAGTCCATTGGCGTGTACAATATATCGGTCGACTGCAATTAGCTCTTTCCAACTATACTCCATATGATCAACCTTCTTCGTATGAATGAAAAGAGCATATTAAGCTCTTTCCCCTTGTTCTTTTTTAATGAGCTCTTTTAATTCTTCAATGAAGACGTTTAAATCTTTAAACTGACGATATACAGAGGCAAAGCGAACGTAAGCTACTTCATCAATTTTGGACAATCGTTCCATCACCATTTCTCCGATCGCCTCGCTTTTCACCTCGTTCATGCCGCTGTTGCGCAATTCCCGCTCAATTTGGCGCGTCACTTCTTCTAATTGCTCGAGGGCAACCGGACGCTTTTCACACGCTTTAATGAGACCGCGTAATATTTTTTCACGGCTAAATTCTTCCCGCGTTCCTTCTTTTTTCACAACAATAAGCGGTGACTCTTCCACTTTCTCAAACGTTGTAAAGCGAAAATGGCAACGTTCACATTCACGACGGCGGCGGATGGAACGCCCTTCATCGACCGGACGCGAATCAAGCACGCGCGTCCCATTGTGGTGACACGATGGGCATTTCATATGTATCAGCTCCCTGACAGTAATCTTACCCTTATAGTAGACAAAAAAAGAACGATGTACAACTACTTCTCTCCATATATTCCCGACCCGATGTATGTTAATCGTTTCGCTAATTCGTCATACAAGCGGATGATGAGCTGGCGACTAAATCCGAAATCAACAGGAAGCCATGTTGTTTCCGTTGTCACTGAAAAATCAATGGCTGTTTCAAACGGTCGAACAGAAATAACCGTCACGACGATAAACGCTTTTTTTCCTTTCGTTAGCGATACGCTCATTTCTCCTCGTTCTTCTGATATCGCTACAACGCGACACCCTTCCATCTGCTCAAACATTTCTTTGACGGCTTTTAACGCAGCCGTTTGCGTCGTTTTATAGTAGCGACTTTTTAACTGTTCATCAGGATGACGTTCAGATGTTTCATTATGATTTGTAAATATATATTTTATTTTCACCTTTCGTCCCCTCACCTTTCGCAAATGATAAAAAAAGAGGTGCATCATCTACACCTCTTTTCCCTTCCTCATTTATTATAAAGCTTTTGCTTGTTTAATTTCAATTGGACCCATACCGCGCGGCAATTCGATTGTTTCGCGTGTTTGCGCACCTAACGCTTCAGCGATGTAATCCGCCGCAATTGTTGGATCTAAATGACCACATGTGTACACATCAATGCTAGCATAGCCATGCTCAGGAAAACTATGGATAGTTAAATGTGATTCAGAAATGATTACAACACCGCTAACGCCTTGTGGTGCAAACTTATGAAACGCAACTTCACGAATTTCAGCGCCAGATTTTAACGCTGCATCAACAAATGTTTTTTCAATAAATTCGATGTCATTCAACTTATCAAAATCGCATCCCCAAAGTTCTGAGATAACGTGACGACCCATTGTATCCATGATCGTATCCCCCTTTAATAAATTTTGAAAAAAATAAACGATGAATTTCTTTTGCTTTCTGGAATGTATAACTACCACGGGGGAAAGTTAGTCCAAAGAGGTCCTAACCCTTTAAGTAGTCACATTACCACGCGTTCAAGAAGTTCACGAAAAATAGTATACTTTGTTTATATCTTTTTTTCAATATTGTTTTTTATTTTTTTGTAAAATGGGCATAAAAAATAACGCTGGAATACCCAGCGTTATACATTCGCGACCGCTTCATTTTTCAGCAAGTGTTTGGCGACAAGTTTTGTTAAATCAACGACGCGACAAGAATAGCCCCATTCATTATCGTACCATGCGAGTACTTTCACTTTCCGATTTTCGATCACCATTGTTGATAATCCGTCGACAATCGCAGAGTGTGGATTTGTATTAAAATCAATAGACACAAGCGGTTCCATCGTCACGTCTAAAATGCCTGTTAGCGACCCGCGCGCTGCTTCCATAAACGCTTCGTTTACTTCATCGACGGTCACATCTTTTTTCACGTCGACAACGACATCAACGAGCGAAACATTTGGTGTTGGAACGCGCAACGCCATGCCATGCATTTTTCCTTTCAAATGAGGCAGGACGAGGGCTAATGCTTTCGCAGCCCCTGTCGTTGTCGGAATGATTGACTGGGCGCATGAGCGTGCACGGCGTAAGTCTTTATGCGGATTGTCAATATTTTTTTGATCGTTTGTATATGCATGAACCGTTGTCATCAATCCGTTTTCAATGCCAAAAGTTTCATCAAGCACTTTCACAACAGGTGCTAAGCAATTCGTCGTACACGAAGCGTTGGAAATGATGATGTGCTCTTTAGAAAGCATATGTTCGTTTACTCCCATCACAATCGTCACATCTTCATCTTTACCTGGTGCTGTTAAAATCACACGCTTCGCTCCTGCTTCCACATGCATCATCGCTTTTTCTTTCGCATTAAATTTTCCTGTCGCTTCAATGACGATATCGATTTGAAGCTCTCCCCACGGCAATAACCGCGGATCGCGTGAATTGAGTAACTTTACTTTTTTCCCATTTACAATGAGACCATCTCCAACCGGAACGACTTCTCCATCAAATTTGCCATGATTCGAATCATATTTTATTAAATGAGCTAACGTTTCAGGCGGATAGCTCGCATTAATCGCTACAATCTCAATGTCATGTTCCATTATAGCTTTTCGGAATACCATGCGCCCAATGCGTCCGAATCCGTTAATCGCTACTCTCGCTTTCATTATATAGCCCCTTTCGATATATGTGTTATACTATTTATCTGTTATTCACAAAAATAGTATAACATTTTTAAGGTGTTTATGCTATAAAAAAATAAAAAAAGGGCATCCTATTTTTTTAGGACACCCCAACGCATTAAACATGCACGCAATTGTCGTTTCGTTTCTTCAATCGTTCCGTTATTATCAATAATTGCATCGGCTTTCTTTCTTTTTTCTTCAAGTGGCATTTGTGCTTTCATACGCGCCCATGCTTCTTCAACGGAAAAACCGTTACGCTCACAAAGACGCCGCAGCTGCGTTTGTTCGTCTACATATACGACAAGAATGCGATCAACGAGATGCTCTAATTTACTTTCGAATAAAAGAGGGATATCAAGAACGACCGCTTTTTTCGCTTGTTTTGCATATTGCTCTTTTTGTTGTAGCATATGTTTCCGAACGAGCGGATGAACGATCGCATTCAACTCATTTCGTTTTTGTTCATCAGAAAATACGATCGCCCCAAGCTTACGCCGATCAATCGCCCCGTTTGCATCTAAAATGTCGCGCCCAAACGTTTCGACAATCGGCCCGTATGCCTCACCGTCAACCGCTGTAACACGGTGGGCGATTTCATCTGCATCGATGACAGGAATATGTAAGTCGCGGAACATCGCTGCGACCGTGCTTTTTCCGCTCGCGATGCCCCCAGTTAATCCAATCGTTAACACGACTGTCACCTCTTATCTCATTTTAAAAATACCGAGCACAATGAGCATAATCCCAGGTAAAAACGAATATTTTTGCATCCATCCGGATGTTCCAAACGACTTTCCAATTTTCAAACCACTAAATAAAAAGCAGAAGCTGAGCAAACAAACGAGAAACGTAGTAAACGTCAATGAATAGTTTAAAAGCGCCGCGCTTACCCCTGCGCCAAACGCATCAAGTGATAACGCTACACCTAAAAATACCGCTTCCATCCCTGTAATCGTACCTGATCGGTCAAAATCGGCCATCGTCGGTTTTCGTAAAATTTGAATGACGATACCGAGCGAACGAATTTCTACATTCATAATAAACTTTTCTTCGTTCTCATCTCGTTTGAGCATAAATTGAATAATCATCCATAGCCCTAATAAAATTAATATACTTCCACCAATGGCGTTTGCAGCAGTTGGCGAAAAGAACACATACATGATGCGCCCAATGCCCATCGCAACTAAAAAAGTCATACATGAACAAAGCGAAATAATGAGCAATGAACGAAGCGGAATATGTACCCCCCGCATGCCATACGTAATGCCGACAGTCAAACCGTCGATGCTCACAGCTAAAGCAAGCAAAAATAACGACCATGTAACCATATGCGCTCGCCCCTTCCTTTAAAAGCTACCATAGTATATGGAAGGAGCCTATGCAATGTTCTTCTTCTATTTTTGACACGTTTCACAATAATGTGTACCGCGATTGGCGACGACCGTTTTTATAATTAAGTTGCCACATCGGCGGCACGGCATATTGGCGCGACCGTACACATATAATTCATTTTGAAATGTTCCCGACTTTCCTTGTGTATTCACATACGTGCGAACCGTACTTCCCCCCTTTTCAATCGCTTCTCGAATCGTTTCAATGATCGCTCTATGTAACGCTTCCACTTCCTGTACAGTTAACGTTGAAGCTGCACGTTCCGGATGAATAAACGAACGAAATAATACCTCATCGACATAAATATTGCCTAATCCTGCGATAATCGTTTGATCGAGCAATGTCGCCTTAATTGTTCGTTTTATCCGTCGAAGTTGATCACTAAGCCATGAAACTGTAAGTTGTTCGTCCAGCGGCTCACGTCCGATGTTTGACAAAGGAGGGGCGTTTAATTCATCTCCTTTATTGAACAAATGCATCGTGCCAAACTTACGCACATCGCGATAACGAAGTTCGGTACGATCCGTAAACGTGAAAAAAATGTGCGTATGTCGATCAAATGGCGCATGTTCATTTTCACATATATAACGTCCTTCCATACGCAAATGTGAAACGAGAACGACATTATCCAATTGAAACATAAGAAATTTGCCTCGTCGTTGAATGTCGCGGATCGTCTGCCCTTGCAGACGATCACAAAACGTTTCTACGTCAGGATGTTGAATGATTTTTTCCCAATGCACTTTCACCCGTTCAATCGTTTTGCCTACAACAAGCGGAAGAAGCGTACGCCGTACCGTCTCCACTTCAGGTAATTCTGGCATATTCGTTCATCCTTTCATTACTTTGCATCATACCACGTCGGTCCAAAATGATAATCGACTTTTAATGGAACACGTAATGATACAGCGTTTTCCATTACATCTGGAACAATTTTTTTCAACGATTCAATTTCTTCTTTTGGCGCTTCTAAAATGAGTTCATCATGCACTTGTAACAATAAGCGTGCTTGCATTCGTTCCTCCCGTAGCCGCTCAGCTAAATCAATCATTGCCTTTTTAATAATATCTGCAGCACTTCCTTGAATTGGCGTGTTCATCGCTGTCCGCTCGGCAAAACTGCGGACGTTGAAATTGCTGCTCGTAATATCCGGCAAATAACGACGGCGGTGAAGCAACGTCGTCACATACCCTTTTTGCTTCGCATCTTGCACGATTTCTTCCATATACTTTTTCACACCCGGATAACTGTGGAAATAGCGTTCGATAAATTCAGCCGCTTCTTTACGTGTAATACCTAAATTTTGTGACAATCCATAGTCGCTAATTCCATAAACGATACCGAAATTAACCGCTTTCGCTTGACGGCGCATATGGGCAGTCACTTCATCTTCTGCCACATGAAAAATGTCCATCGCCGTTTTCGTATGAATGTCCAAATCTTGATGAAAGGCTGCAATTAAATTGTCATCATTAGCTATGTGGGCTAGAACACGCAACTCAATTTGTGAGTAATCAGCAGCAAAAATGACCCAATCATCAAAAGATGGAACGAACGCTTGGCGAATTTTTCTCCCTTCTTCAATGCGAATCGGAATGTTTTGTAAATTCGGTTCCGTTGAACTTAAACGCCCTGTTTGAGTTAACGCTTGTTGAAAAATGGTATGCACTTTTCCTGTATCTTGACGTACGACTTTCATCAATCCTTCTATATACGTTGATTGCAATTTCCCAAGTTGGCGATAATGTAAAATTTGATCAATGATTTCATGATATGGCGCTAATTTTTCTAACACGTCGGCAGACGTTGAATAACCTGTTTTTGTTTTTTTCACGACCGGTAACTGCAATTTTTCAAATAAAATTGTTCCGAGCTGTTTCGGAGAATTGATGTTAAATGTTGTCCCTGCTAGTTCATAAATGCGTTGCTCAATTTGGTGAAGTTGAGCGGCGAACTCTTCCCCCATATGCTGTAAACGTTCAACGTCTACTTTCACCCCATGAAATTCCATCTCACCTAAAATGAACGTAAGTGGCAATTCTAAGTTAGTAAGTAGCTCAAATTGTTCATTTTGCTTTAATTCATGAATATACGTTTCCTTTAACGAAAGAATCGCTTTTGCCTTTCTTACAAGATGTTCAGCTAATACATTTACCGATGGAACAGCTTGTTTCGCTCCTTTCCCATATACTTCTTCGTCGCTTTGTACATCTGTATATTGCTTTGTTTTTGCAACAGCTGCGATATCCCCGTTTGCATCTGTCGGATTGAGCAAGTATGCCGCTAATAATAAATCAAAATCGATTCCTTTTAATTCAATGCCGTGCCACTTTAGCGCAACAATTGCTCGTTTCGCGTCAAACACACTTTTTTTACATTGCTCATTCTCAAGCCATGCTCGAAATACAGAAGATGCAAAAGCAACGTCTGTCGGGATAAAAAAATGTCCTCGCTCATTCACAAGTGCAAATCCGAGAATCGGTGCTTGATGATAATTTTCATCAAGCACTTCGACAACAAGGGCGCTATCTTCCGTCAACATGTGCTCGTCAATCGTTTGTACCGTTACGAAAGAGATGTTCGTTAACGATCGTTGTTCATGTGAAGAATGTCCAATTTTATACATGAGCGACGTAAAACCTAGCTCTTGAAACAATGCTGCCAGTCGTTCGACATCATATGACTGCCATGCTAATTCATCGAGCGATAGTGTGAGCGGAACGTCGCGATGAATGGTCGCTAACTGCTTACTTAGTAGCGCTTGTTCACGATACGTTTGTAAATTCTCTTTTAGTTTTTTTCCTGAAATATGTTCAAGTGATGCTAGTACGTGTTCAACTGTTCCGTACTCCTTTAACAACTTTAACGCTGTCTTTTCTCCGACTCCCGGAACACCCGGGATATTATCTGATGCATCCCCCATTAACCCTTTTAAATCAACAATTTGTGCGGGCGTTAATCCGTACTTTTCAAGCACATGCTCTGGCGTATATCGTTCCATATCTGTTATTCCTTTTTTCGTCACATGCACATGAATACGGTCAGACGCTAATTGAGTTAAATCCCGATCTCCTGAAATAATCACAACGTGAAATCCTTCTTTTTCCGCTTTTGTCGCAAGCGTCCCAATAATATCATCCGCTTCGTAATTTTCAAGTTCATATGTGCGGATGTTATATGCATCAAGCAACTCACGTAAAAATGGAAACTGTTCTGATAGTTCTGGTGGCGTCTTTTGTCTCCCACCTTTATATTCTGTATACACTTCATGACGAAATGTCGTTTTCCCTGCGTCAAACGCAACGAGCATATGCGTCGGTTTTTCTTCTTCAATGAGCTTCATTAACATCATCGTAAAACCGTAAATCGCATTTGTATGAATCCCTTTATCGTTATGTAAGAGCGGCAGAGCAAAAAAAGCGCGGTAAGCGATGCTATTGCCGTCGATCAATACTAATTTATTTGCCAAACCGAAAACCCTCCTCTTTATTCACTTACGCTTATTTTACCACGATACCCGCTAAAAAAGAAAAAAGACGAGAACATTCGTTGTCCTCGCCTATTCCAAGACAATCGGCTTCTTGGATGAAGGGGTTTTCATCTGTTATGTTACCAGTATTTTTTTAATATATGGTAAATCGTTTGTAAATATATCGTTAAAAAATCATTCATCTAAACAAGCATCAACGCGAAAATGAACAGTAAATGTCGTTCCTACACCTACTTCACTTTTTACAGAAATCGTTCCGTGATGCGCCTCCACTAAATGTTTTACAATCGCTAAACCAAGGCCTGTCCCCCCTGAATTGCGACTTCGTGCTTTGTCTACACGATAAAAACGTTCAAAAATGCGCGGAATTTCTTTTTGTTCAATGCCAATCCCTGTGTCGCTGACATGAACATGCAATTGTTTATCGTCTTTTTCAATGGAAACGGTGACGCGTCCACCTGCTGGCGTATAAGCGATGGCGTTATTAATTAAATTAATAAAAATTTGCTTTAAACGATGTAAATCTCCATACATATAACAAATCGGGGCATTCGATGTGCATGATAATGCAATTTGTTTATCGTTCGCTTTCCCTTCAAGCATGACAATGACTTCTTTTAATACGTCGTACAAGTCAACAACCGATATATTTAATGTAAATCCTTGTTGTTCAATTTTTGATAAATCAAGCAAATCTTGAATCAAATGTTGCAATCGTTCGCTTTCTTTTAAAATAATCGTTAAAAAATATTCAAGTGTTTGAGCATCATGCATTGCCCCATCTAATAACGTTTCCGCAAAACCTTTAATCGATGTAATCGGCGTTTTTAGTTCGTGCGAAACGTTCGCTACAAAATCTTTTCGCATTTGCTCAAGCTTTTTTAGCTCAGTAATATCGTGGAACACAACGATAATTCCTTTCCATTCATCGTTCGTTCCGATAATCGGTGTTCCGTATACTTCAAAATGTTTTCGCTCAATACCGACAGGAAGAAGCAATTGTTTCCGTACGTTTACTTCGGTCATAAATATTTCTTCGACAAGCGCAATAACTTCCTTAT